>Ga0156297_1171_pt1 | contig 15289 bp, 16 predicted proteins | sample RifCSPlowO2_12_FD_107945 | JGI IMG/M metagenome (GOLD analysis project Ga0156297, IMG submission 107945) | Flavobacteria bacterium RIFCSPLOWO2_12_FULL_31_7
CTTTACGTTCTCTGATATCTGGTAGGTCAACATAAATTTGTCTGTCAAAACGTCCAGCACGCATTAAAGCTTTGTCTAATACATCTGCTCTGTTCGTTGCGGCTAATACAATTACGTTTGAATTTGTACCAAATCCGTCCATTTCTGTCAGTAACTGATTTAGTGTGTTCTCTCTCTCGTCATTACTTCCTGACATGTTGTTTTTTCCACGAGCTCTACCCACGGCGTCAATTTCATCAATGAAGATAATAGCTGGCGCTTTGTCTTTAGCTTGTTTGAATAAATCTCTCACACGAGAAGCTCCAACTCCAACAAACATTTCCACAAAATCAGAACCTGATAAAGAGAAGAAAGGTACATTAGCTTCACCTGCAACTGCTTTGGCTAGTAAGGTTTTTCCAGTTCCAGGAGGACCAACTAATAAGGCTCCTTTTGGAATTTTACCACCAATACTTGTATATTTTTCAGGTGTTTTTAAAAATTCTACAATTTCTTGAATTTCTTCTTTAGCACCTTCTAATCCAGCTACATTTTCAAAAGTAACTTTAATGTCATTTTTTTCGTCAAATAATTTAGCTTTCGATTTTCCGATACTGAATATTTGACCACCACCTCCAGCGCCACCTGACATTCTTTTCGAAATGAAATAGAAAAATCCAATGAAAATTAAGGTTGGTAATAATAAACCAATCCATTCACTCCAGTTGCTTGTAGGTTTTAAATCGTAAACAGAAATTAGATTTTTACCTTTTGCTTCTTCTAATCTTTTTTGAAATAACTCTAAGCTACCTACATCTTTTACTAAATAATGCGGTCCTTTTTCTTTAGTTAATTTCTTTAATTCTTTGTCTGTTGAATTTTTATAAGCAGCAGTTTTTAAAGTAACTTCAGCTGTATTGCCAGAAGTACTTGTTAAAATGTCTACTTTTTCAATTTGATTCTTATTTAATAAATCATAAAAAGAAGAAATAGAAGTCGATTTCGGATAATTCATATCGAAACCACCATTGAAAAAGTTGATTAATAAAATTATTGAAACGGCTAATATTGGAAAAAACCAAGGACCAAGTTTAACTACTTTAATTACTGGCTTGTTTTTGTTTTCGTTTTCTTTTTCTGACATAATTTGGTTTAGAATTTATTGGCGATTGAAGTGATTTTAGCATCACCCCAAAGGCTTTCAATGTTATAATACTCTCTAATGTGTTTTTGAAATACGTGTACTACTATGCTAACATAATCCATTAATACCCATTCGCCAACGTCTGCACCTTCAACATGCCAAGGTTTGTCTTTTAATTCTTTAGACACAACTTTTTGTACTGAACCTACGATTGCATTTACTTGTGTATTTGAATTACCATTGCAAATTACAAAATAATCACAAACACTATTGTCTATTCCTCTTAAATCAAGAATATCAATATCTAATCCTTTTAAATCTTCAATTCCTTTGATGATACTTGCTAGTAAATCATCTGTGCTAATATTTTTCGTCATCTATTATTTATTCGTTTTGTGCAAAGGTATCAATTTTTGTCTTTATTTTTGTAACTTCAATTAAGTAATAACAAAATTTCTTCTATGCATATCATCAAACTCAGTGCCATTGATTCCACCAACAGTTATTTAAAAGAATTAATAACAAAACAAACTGTTGAAAATTTCACAGTTGTTCTGGCAGAAAATCAAACAAATGGACGAGGACAACGTGGGGCAAATTGGGAAGCGGAAAGTGGTAAAAACCTCACTTTCAGTATTTTGACAAAAGATATCTTGCTAAGTTTTGAAGAAGTTTTTAATTTAAATGTAGTGGTTGCAGTGAGTTTGTTTCAAACATTTTCTAATTTAAAAATTCCGAATTTAACTACAAAATGGGCAAACGACATTTTGGCAGATAAAAAGAAAATTTGTGGCATATTAATTGAAAATCAGTTCAAAAGTAACTCAGAAATCTTTTCTGTCATCGGAATTGGCATAAATGTAAACCAAGAAAACTTTATAAATCTGCCACAAGCGAGTTCTTTAAAAATAATTTCCGGACAAGAATGGAATAAAGATGAAGTATTGTTGACTTTTTTAAATCAATTTCAAAATAATATTAATTTATATAAAAATGAAGGGGCGAAATATTTTTGGGAAGTGTATCACGAAAATTTATTCAAAAAAAATATGCCAATGGCTTTTGAGAATGCTCAAAATGATAAATTTATGGGAATTATCAAGCAAGTTTTACCAAATGGCTTATTACAAATTCAATTAGAAGATGACAGTTTGCAGCTATTTGATATTAAAGAAGTAAAAATGTTGTATTAGACTCCTAACCTCCAACTTCCATTTTCCCGCACAAATATTAAATTTTGTTAAAATAGTTACTCTTTATTTTCAATTCTGTACATTTGCACTACTCAAAAAAAAGACAACATTTTATGTTACAAAAATTACTTTCCGCACTATATTCTACTCGTTTAATGGCTGTTTTATTCATTGGTTTTGCAGCAGCTATGGCAGCAGGAACTTTTATTGAAGATGCTTATAACACCGAAACGGCTAGAATTTTAGTTTACAATACTTGGTGGTTTGAAGCCATTATGTTGTTTTTCTTAATTAACTTTTTCGGAAACATCAAACGTTATCAATTGCATAAAAAAGAAAAATGGGCCACTTTATTATTACACTTATCGTGGATTTTAATAATTATTGGTGCTTTTGTAACTAGATATATCAGTTACGAGGGTTTAATGCCAATTCGTGAAGGTGCAACGGCAAATACAGTGTATTCGGATATGCCACATTTGACCACCTTTGTAGATGGTGATTATAAAGGTGAAATGAAACGTAAAACCAGTGAACATCAGTTATTACTTTCTCAAGCTGTAAATAATTCATTCAGTTATTCTGACAAATTTTCCGACATTCCATATAAAATTGAATTACAAGAATTTATTATGAATGCGTCTGAAACATTCAAACCAAACGCAAAAGGTGAATTATATATCAAATTAGTAGAAGCCAGCGGCGGAAGTAGAAAAGAACATTTTTTACGTGATGGTGAAGTGAAAAATATTAGTAACGTATTATTTGCGTTCAATAAATTTACGCAAGGTGCTGTAAATATTACTAAAATTTCTGAAGCTTACACGATTCAAACACCTTTTGATGGAAATTTCATGCGAATGGCAGATAAATTCCAAGGTACAATTGCTAAAGATCAACCAAGCCCGTTAATGTTCCGTTCTTTATATAATGCAGGCGGAAGTCAGTTTGTATTTCCAGAATTAGCGCAAAATGGTGAAGTGGTTTTAGCTTCGAACAACAATTATAAAGATAAAAAAACTGATGACGCGATTGTGGTAAAAGTGACTTCTCAAAACAAAGAAGAAATTGTTACTTTAACCGGTTCTAAAGGAAAACAAGGTGAACCAAAAAGTTTTAAAATTGGTAAATTAGACTTCACTTTAATGTATGGAAGTAAAGTACATACGTTGCCGTTTTCTATAAAATTAGACGACTTTATTGCCGATAAACAACCAGGAACTGAAAAAAGCTACTCTGCGTTTAAAAGTAAAATCGAAGTATTAAATGGAAAAGAAAGTTTCAAAGACAGTGTTTTTATGAACAATGTTTTGGATTATAAAGGTTTCCGATTCTTTCAAGCTAGTTTTGATGAAGATGAAAAAGGAACAGTACTTTCTGTTAGTCACGATTTTTGGGGAACTTGGATCAGTTACATCGGTTATTTCTTATTATATTTAGGAATGATGGCGATTTTATTCGATAAAAATACCAGATTTAACGATTTAAAAGTAAAATTAGATAAAGTTCGTGCGAAAAAAGCGACTTTAACCGTATTGTTATTTTTCTTCGGATTGGTAGGTTTTGCTCAAGAAGAACATAGCAATCATGACGGACACAATCATGGAACCGAACCACATCAGCATGAAACTTCGGTTCAAAAACCAAAAATGCCAACCGTAGAACAATCTTTAAAAGAGATTAGAAAATTTATGGTTTCAGCTGAACATGCAGAGAAATTCGGAAGGTTAGTCATCCAAGATTATAGCGGAAGAATGAAACCCGTAAATACTTTCTCTTCTGAATTATTACGAAAAGTATCTAAAAACGATAAGTTTGAAGAATTTACTTCTGATCAGGTTTTGATTTCAATGAACCAGTTTCCAGAATTTTGGTACCAAATTCCGATTATTTATTTAGAAAGAGGAAATGATAGCATTCGTAAGATTATTGGAGTTGATAAAAAAGCGAAATATGCACCCTTAATTAGCTTTTTTGATGATTTTGGAAATTATAAATTGCAAAAACAAACTGATGATGCTTATAAAGAAGTTGTACCAAATAAATTTCAAAAAGATTTTATTGAAGCAGATAAAAAAGTAAATTTGTTATATTCGGCTATCAGTGGACAAATTTTAAGATTTTTTCCTTTGCCAAAAGATGCGAATAACAAATGGGCTTCGTACTTAGAGCTTCAACATCCTACGAAAACCAATTTAGATACCATTAAAAATATTATTCCTTTCTATTTTGGAGAAGCAGCAAGAGCTTCACAATCTAAAAATTATAAAAATGCCGAGAGTTTGTTGAAAGGATTGTCTGAATTCCAAAAGAAATTTGGTGGAAAAGTAATGCTTTCAGAAGATAAACTTGAAGCAGAAATTCAATATAATAAATACGATGTTTTCAAGAAGTTGTATACTTATTATGCTTTAGTGGGAATATTAATGTTTATTTTTGTAATTGTTCAAATTTTCAATAAAAAGAAATGGGTGAATTATACAGTGAAATTTTTTCACGGACTCGTTATTTTATTGTTCATTTCACATTTAGCTGGATTAATTGTGCGTTGGTATATTTCAGGTCATGCACCATGGTCTGATGCTTATGAAAGTATGATTTATGTTGGTTGGGCTACCATGTTTTTTGGTGTGGCTTTTGGAAGAAAATCGGAACTTACAGTTGCTTCAACAGCATTTGTAACGGCTATTATATTATGGGTTGCGCATTTGAATTGGATGGATCCAAGTATCGCTAATTTACAACCTGTTTTAAATTCATATTGGTTAATGATTCACGTAGCAGTTATTGTAGCCAGTTACGGACCATTTACTTTAGCTATGATTTTAGGTTTAGTGTCTTTGTTTTTAATGATTTTTACCAATCAAAAGAACAAAATCAAAATGGAATTGAATATCAAAGAAATCACTTATATCAACGAACTAGCTTTAACAGTTGGTTTAGTAATGCTTACCATTGGTAACTTTTTAGGAGGACAATGGGCTAATGAAAGTTGGGGCCGCTACTGGGGTTGGGATCCAAAAGAAACTTGGGCGTTAATTAGTATTATGGTTTATGCATTTGTAATCCATGCTCGATTTGTGCCAGCTTTACGTGGATTATTCGCTTATAATTTCATGTCGGTTTTAGCTTTTGCGAGTATTTTAATGACCTATTTTGGAGTGAATTTCCACTTAAGTGGCTTGCATTCTTACGCTTCGGGTGAAGAACAAAATGTAATTTATTACGGATATGCTTTGGCAATTGTTTTAGCCATTTCAGCAGTTGCGTATTTTCAATTTAAGAAGTTTTACAAGAAAAAATAATAAAGGTAACTTTTCAATTTAAACCTGACAGATTTTAAAACTTGTCAGGTTTTTATATAATAATTCTTCTTTTTTATCGTTAATTTCTTAATAAACTATTTAATTATGAAACAAAAAGCTATCATCATTCTTTCTGTTCTAGGTATAGCGTTTTTATGTAATTTTTATTTGAAAGAGACTTCGGTTGATAGGGAAACTCCGAAAAATAACATCAATAAAACTTTAGCCAAAGCCGAAGAAATAAAATCTTATTTAAAGAAAAATTCTAAATATAATAAGGATGTTTTTTTTCTTATAGATATGAGAATTCCATCAAATAAATATCGATTTTTTGTATTTGATACGAAAGAAAATAAGATTACAGATTCGGGTTTAGTAGCACATGGTTCAGGTTCTGCAACAGCAACAGATGAATTACAATTTAGTAATACGGATGGTTCTTTAATGACATCTTTAGGGAAGTATAATATTGGAAATTCGTATCATGGAACTTTTGGTAAAGCTTATAGAATGTATGGTTTAGATGCTACAAATAGCAATGCTTTTACAAGAAATATTGTATTACACGCTCATAAAAAAATGCCTTATGAAGAGCAAATTTCTCCAATTGTTTTAAGTTGGGGTTGCCCGATGTTAAACGAAAAATTTTATTTAAGAATCCAAAGTGTTTTAGATAATTCGAATAAAAATGTGCTGCTGTATATTTATTATTAATTTTTGATATTTCTACCAACGAAACAAATCGAATTATCAAAATTATTTTGTGAGATTTCTCCTTTTCTGAAATGACAGAAAAATGGTTTTTTAACCCAACATTAACTTTTGTTCTTTGTATCTTTTCTTACATTTGAGAAATAAAAATACTTGACATGAAATTATTTCACACTTTCACAGGAATTGTAATGGTTGTACTAGCTTGTAATACTAAAACAGAAGATAAAAAAGCAGAGAACTGGGAACATTTTGTAGAGAACACAAATGAAAATCCGACATCAGAAACTTCAAAAATTAACACTATGGAACAAGGTTCAATATATACTTTTAAAGTAAAAGATTTATCTGGAAACGAATTTGATTTCGCTTCTCTTAAAGGCAAAAAAATATTAATTGTAAATACGGCTTCTGAATGTGGTTTAACGCCTCAATATGAACAATTACAAGAAGTGTACGAGAAATATCAAGATAAGAATTTTGTAATTGTTGGCTTTCCAGCAAATAATTTTGGTGCCCAAGAACCAGGAACTAACGCAGAAATTGGGGCTTTTTGTAAAAAGAATTATGGTGTAACTTTCCCAATGATGGAAAAAATTTCTGTAAAAGGCAACGATATGCATGAAATTTATCAATTCTTAACACAGAAAGCCAAAAACGGATTGGAAGACAGTACTGTAGAATGGAATTTTCAAAAATATTTAATTGACGAAAAAGGACATTTAGTTGATGTGATTTCGCCAAGAGTTTTACCAAATGACAGTTCGATTATTAATTGGATTGAAGGGAAATAATTTAGTTTTCAGTGTTCTGTTGCTGCAAACTAAAAACTAAAAACGGAACACTGAATACTTTTTTAAAGCATTTTCTGCATGAAAACAGAATGTAACCAACGGTTAAATTTAAAACCAGTTTCTTTTAAAAAACCTGCTTTTTCAAACCCGAATTTTTCGTGAAAAACAATACTACTTTCGTTCTCAGAATCAATAACGCCAATCATTGTATGTAAACCCTGCTTTTTCGCCAATGCGATTAATTCGGTTATTAGCATATTTCCAATTCCTTTTCCGATGTGGTTTTTATTAGCGTAAACAGAATGTTCTACAGTAAATTTATAAGCTTCTCTAAAACGAAATTCGCTATAATAACCAAAACCAATCACGACATTATTCAGTTCCGCTACAATAATTGGAAAACCTTTTTGCAATTTATCTTCAAATATAGCTAATTGTTGTACTAAAGTTCGCGGTTGATAATCGTATAAAGCCACACCGTTTAGAATTTGGTCGTTGATAATTTCTAAAATTGCTGGGCAATCTTCGGTTTGGTAACTACGAATTATAGGATTCATTATGAAGTATTTATTTGTGAGATAAAAGTATAAAAAATGTTGGTTATTTCGTAAATTTGTAACTGAAAATTTAATTTCATATCTCATAAATTGAAAGCCAATATCTACCCAAAAATACCATTAGCGCAAGCTGTTATTGCCATTTTTCGTCAAAAGGAAATTCAGCATATTGTAATTTCTCCAGGTTCACGAAATGCACCATTAACTATCGGATTTACTAATCAAGATAATTTCAAATGTTATAGTATTGCCGATGAACGTTGTGCAGCGTTTTTTGCTTTAGGTTTGGCACAGCAATTACAAAAACCTGTGGCAGTTGTTTGTACTTCAGGTTCGGCTTTATTAAATTATTATCCAGCTGTTGCTGAAGCGTTTTACAGTCAAATTCCTTTATTAGTAGTTTCTGCGGACAGACCGCAAAGTAAAATCGACATTGGAGACGGACAAACCATTCGTCAAGAAAATGTATTTGCGAATCATATCGTTTTTTCTGCCAATTTAACTGAAAATGCTTCTGAGAAAAATGACAATTTAATTTTTTCGGCAATTGAAACTGCCATTTCTCAAAAAGGTCCAGCGCATATTAATGTGCCTTTCGAAGAACCTTTATATGAAACACTTTTGGAACCCACTTATATTCCGAAAACGTTTGTTTCGAATAATGAAAAAGCAATATTTAATTTAGATGCGAAATTCGTTTCAGATTGGCAATCGTCTAAAAAGAAATTGATTTTAGTAGGTGAGTTGTTGCCCAATTCAATCGAACAAAAATATATTGAATTATTAGCACAAGATGAAAGTGTTCTAGTTTTGTTAGAAAAAACTTCAAATTTACATCATCCTACTTTTATTGATAGAATTGATACCTTAGTTACTACATTTTCAGAAGAAGATAAACTAAATTTTCAACCAGATATTCTGTTAACTTTTGGTGGAATGGTGGTTTCTAAACGAATAAAAGCTTTGTTGAGAAGTTACAAACCGAAACAACATTGGCATGTTGATGAACTTCGAGCGTATGATACATTTGGTTGTTTATCGGAACATTTTCAAACGAACATTTCTAATTTTTTCAGTCAGATTTTCATTGAAAATCATACAACTGCATCAGAATATAATTCCAATTTCCTAACCATTTGGAAGAACAGATTAGTGAAACACGATAATTATATTTCACTAATTCCGTTTTCAGATTTTAAGGTTTTCGATTTTTTGAGTAAGCATTTACCTGAGAATATTCAATTGCAAGTTAGTAATAGTTCGCCAATTCGTTACATACAATTAGTAAACATGAACCCTACAATTGAAGTATTTTGTAATCGAGGGACAAGTGGAATTGATGGCAGCACATCAACAGCAATTGGAGCGGCTGTTGCGAACCAAAAACCAACTATTTTAATTACGGGTGATATTAGTTTCTTGTATGATAGCAATGCGTTATGGAACAATTATATTCCAAAGAATTTTAAAATTATTTTAATTAATAATAGTGGTGGCGGCATTTTCAGAATTTTGCCTGGTCATCAAGAAAATGAAACATTTAATACTTTTTTCGAAACTTCGCATCATTTAACGGCGGAGCATTTGGCGAAAATGTATCAGTTTAAATATACTTCAGTTAAAGATGAAAATGAGTTAGAATTGGTTTGGAATTCTTTCATTTCAGACGAAACTGCTCCAGCTATTCTAGAAATTTTTACGCCAGAAAAAGTGAATAATGCTATTTTGTTGGATTATTTTAAACAATTATAATTTTGAAGTAAACTTTTCTTTATTTAAGTTATCTAAGTTTTTTTAAAATGAGGACATTTAGCTAAATTAAAGTTGCGATTTTACATGTTTAGATTTTATCATTAAATAATTATGTTTTAAGTAAAATTCTTTAAATTTTAAGTAATTTATTGTAAGTTTGAAGGATAACTAACTGAAAAAGTAAATAATTATGGGTAAAAGAGATGAATTAATAGTTAAATATGCTTCAGATTTAAACGATAAATGTGGCGTAACTCCTAATATGGATTTATTGTATAAAGTAGTTATTGGTTGTGGCCCATCAATTTTTAATAAAGATGCAGCAACAGTATCAGGAACAGATGAAAAAGAATTAGCAACAGTAAAAAATAATTTTTTAATTAAGAAATTAGGCTTAAAAGACGACGCTGAATTAGATAAAGGGATTGATGCCGTGATTGAAAAATATGGTCGTTCTAATAAGAATAAATATAGAGCAGTTGTTTACTATTTATTGGCGGTTCATTTCAAAAAAGAATCGGTTTACAAATAAAAAATATAGAAAACCTGAATTTTCATTCCGGTTTTTTTTTGTTTTAGATTTCGTATAGTTCGATAGGTAATTGATCTGGATCTTCGAAGAAAGTAAATCTTTTTTGGGTGAATTCGTCCATTCTAATCGGTTCTGTTTTGATATGATGTTGCGATAATTTTTCAATGGCATTTTCAATATGATCTACTTCAAAAGCCAAATGTCTCAAGCCACAAGCTTCTGGTTGTGAAACTCTTTTTGGTGGATTTGGAAAGGAGAACAATTCAATACAATAATTTCCATTTAAAGATAAATCAAGTTTGTAGGATTGTCTTTCTTCACGATATGCTTCTTGCGTGATTTCGAAACCTAAAATCTCTGTGTAAAAGTGTTTAGATTTTTCGTAATCCGAACAAATAATAGCAATATGATGAACTTTTTTTAGCATTTTTAATCTGTTTGATTCTTTTAGGCTGATAGATAAACAAATATATAAATTTTGAACTAAAAAAATCCCCAATATCAATTGAGGATTTCGTTTTATTTTTTACCGTCTTTAAATTTGAATTTTTCTACTGGATTTTGCTTGGCTGGCTTTTTGTCGTTGCCAAATTTGTTTTTCCCAAAAGCAGGTTTTTTATCTAATTTTTCTCCTGTTTTCGGTTTGAATTCTTTTTTCTCACCGTCTTTTACAACAGGTTTTTTATCGCCACTTCTAGGTTTATATTGTGTTTTGCTTGGTGTTCTTTCCGTTTGTGTTTCATAATTCTTGTGAGATTTAATTACCTCACGTGGGTTTTTTGGGTTTTCCTTCGTACCACGTAAATGAATAATTAAACCGTTTAAGAAATTACGCAACACTTGATCACCACATTCCATAAAATTAGGATGGTTATCTGCACGAAAAATATCACCTAATTCTCCTTTAGACATTTTGAAATCTACTAGGTTTAAAATTTCAACTATTTGGTCGTCACGTAATTGTAATGCTACACGTAGTTTTTTGAAGATATCGTTATTGTTCATGTTTTAGATTTATAAGGTTATGAGTTTAAAAGGCTAAAAGACTTTTAGAAAAGCCAAAGATACGCTTTTGCAAACGCATTTCGCCATAATTTTTCGTTATGTTCGCCACCTTTTATAATTACAGATTTATTCAGTTTCTTGCATTCGCATCGCTTCGAATTGATTAAGGTTTCCATTTCGGTCATATCTGTCACCATGGCACCATCGTCTTCTTTATCGCCACAAAGCAAATAAACCTTGGTGTTGAAATTTGGTGTATTTTCCATTTTTTGAAATATTTCTTCTTTATTAATCCAGAAAGCAGGTGAGAAGCAACCCACTTTTCCGAAAACAGCAGGGTATTTTAAAGCGGCATAAAAAGAAACCAATCCGCCGAGTGAACTTCCCCAAATGCAAGTATTTTTGGCATTTGTTTTGGTTCTGTAAGTCGAATCAATTTGTGATTTTAACGTTTTTACAATGAAATCTAGATAAGCATCTGCATTTCCGCCACCACGTTTTTCATTTTTAAATGGAGTTAATTCTTCCAATCGTTTCTCATTTCCATGTTCGATACCAATTACAATGACTTTAGCTTTCAAACTATCTAAAGTTTCATCAATATTCCATTCTCCAGCAAAAGAAGCTTCTTTATCAAATAAATTTTGTGCATCGTGCATATAAATTACAGGATATTTTTTGTTAGATTTTTCGTAATTTAAAGGCAAATACACCCAGATTTTCTTTTTAGTTTGCAATTGTGGTGCCTCAATTTCAAATGTGGAATATCGGTTTTGAGCTTCAGTTTGATTTATAGAAAACAAAAAAAGTGCTAATAAAAGGCTTAAAAATCGGATCATTTTTTATATTTGAAGAATATATTATAAAAGTAAGAATTTTGATGGAAACTACTCAAGAAAAAATAAGTTTGTTAAAAGAAATGATTGCATTTGCTTTGATTGACGGCGAATTGCATGACAGAGAATATGATTTTATTGAGATTGTTGCCTATGAATTAGGAGTGGATAAAGAAACATTACATAAGCTATATGAAAATAAAGGAGAAGTGAATGTTATTAAAGATGAATTGAATAGAATTTGTCAGTTTTACCGTTTGGCTTTATTGATGCGTTGTGATGATATCTTACACGAAAGAGAAAGAATTAAAATCAACGAAATCGGAATTAATATGGGTTTAGATCCGTATGCAATGAAACGTGCCTTACAACTTATTGAAGATTCTCCCAACCACATGATTGACGGGGAAACTTTGATTAAATTGTTTAGTGAACAGTTGAATTAGTTTTAAGAGCCAAGTAAAAAGTAAAAAGAGCCAAGTAAAAAGTAAAAAGAGCCAGGTAAAAAGTAAAAAGAGTCAAGTAAAATAGATTTGCAAAATTGGATTTACGATTTACAAAATATTTAGTTTTTAAAAATTAATACCAAATTTATTATTCTAGAAATTAAATTTTTTCTAAATCTTGAAAACTGCGACTGAAAACTACTTCCGAACACTGCGACTGAATACTACTTCCGAACACTGCGACTGAATACTAAATAATAGGAATCCAAATTTCTTCTTCGCTTTCTGGGTTTTCGTGACCTAAATAATTATCGCCTAACACTTCAAAATGCGGTTTGTTGTCTAATTGAAAACCTGAATTTGGTAACCATTCTGTGTAAATATATTGTGCTGTTTTGGCAAACATTTCTGTATTTCCTTTGTGGAGAAAAACGGCGTATTTTCCACTAGGGATTTCTAGTTTTTCAAACCCTTCAGGAATGTTTTCAAAATTTTTAACTTCTACAGCAGCCCATTTTGTAAAAATTGTTTCTGGAGTGAAATTCGTAAAATAATCTTCAGGATAATTTTGTAAGGAAAATAAATCTGCACTTACAGCGTTTTTAATTTCTTTTAATCGAGGCATAAATAATTGCCAAATGGTTTGAGTTTGATTGTCTAATAAAGACATTTCAATGGAATATCCAATAAGTTTTTTGGCTGGTATGCTTACGATTTTTGGTGTCATAGTATAAAATAAAATTCAAATATAAAAAAATCCTTGTAAATGGGTTTTACAAGGATTCTATCAAAATAAAAAAGACGTAATTAATTATTCGTTAAAAACTGATATATTTCATCTTTTAAATGTACTCTCTTTTTTCTTAAATCATTCAATGCTTCGTCTGATGCTGGTTCTGCATCGCTTTCGATTCTGTAGATTTCGTGATCTAGTTCATCAAATTCATGAAACAATTTTTTAAAATGTGTGTTTTCCACTTTTAAATTGCTAATTTTTGTTTCGTACTCAGGAAATTCTTGGGTTAAAATGTGTTTCGTTACCATAATGATTGTTTTTATTAACTATTCAAAGTTCAGAATAATAAAGTACAATAAATATGATATTTGTCATGCGTTATTTCCCTTGAACTCTAATCCAAAGTTTATTTAAAATTTCATCGTAATTTTTTGGAGGATTTTGTAAAGCGTAATAGGAGCCATCAGGTTTAATGCACATAGGAAAGGCAAATTTTGGGCCTTTTTTATCTGTTGTCATTGGTCCGAATTTGGTCACGTAAATTTTAATCAAATCGCCTTCTTTCTTAACTAATCCATAGCCTTGAGCAAAATTGAAAAAGGGTTCTAATTCAGGTCTTTTTTCTAATTCTGGAAGTAATTGGTTTTCACTTTTTTCGAAATAAAAATGGGTATTCATTTCTTTATCGAAAATGCAGTAATCACTCAAATAAAAACCTTCTTTTGTTTTGATAATCGCTTGCCATAAAAAGGTATTGAATGGAGTAGGTGCCACATTCATTTTTTCGTAAGCGATGTTTTTTTCTTGTAAAACGGTTTCGAACTTATAATAAACTATTTCTCTTACGACCAATCCCCAAACTAAATATCCTGTAGAAAGGATCAAACTTATGTTGATGATTTTGCTTCTTTTTGGATTTTTATTTTTCATTATCCACAAAGCAATTGTAGCAATTAAAAGCGGAAGTGTAAAGCCTAAATCTACAACAAAAACATTATTTAGGGAATAATAAGATTTAGTAAGTGGATATAAAATTCGTGTGCCATAGGTGGTGCAAATATCTAATAAAGGATGCGTGAATAAGGCTACAAAACAAGCCCAAACCCAAGAAATATAACTGGAATTATACTTTTTAGAAAGTATTTTGGCGGCTAATAAACTCAGTATTATCGAGAAAAATATAGAATGCGAAAACGCCCTATGAATGGCTAATTGTTCAACGCTATCAAAAAAAGGGTTTAGTAATACATCTAAATCAGGAATTGTTCCTAAAACAGCACCATAAACTAGTGATTTTTTACCGATTTCTTTATCTTTTACTAAGGCAAAAGTAATCGCGCCTAAAACGACTTGTGATAATGAATCCATTGATTAGTTTTGTTTTACAGGAAGTAGAAATTGATGTGTAAATAATTTTCCTTTTTTTCCTCTAAAAGAAATTGATAAGGTATATTCTTCGTTTTTAAGTCCTTCTTTAATAATGGTTAATGACCAATTTGTGATGTTTTTATCAGCTGATAATTTACCTCTTTTTAAATTTTGTCCACTACACATCATATTCACCGGCTCAACATTTTTAGTGATAATTTGAAATTTATTCTCTTTATCTAATTCTAAAAAATTTTTGCCGTTTTCAAGTTGAATTTCGATAGTATAAATACTTTCTTCAAAAATGAAATTACTTTTATTTTGAGCTAGTAAAACGTTTGAACACAATATTAACAAACAAATAATGTATTTTTTCATGATAGTTGAAATGACTATTTTGAAGTAACTTCTACAGGTTCTGCGTATAAATCAAATTCTGTAGCATCAATAATTTTTAAATCTACAAAATCACCTGTTTTTAAATAGAATTTGGAAGCGTCTATTAATACTTCATTATCTACATCAGGACTATCAAATTCTGTTCTTCCAATAAAATGTTCTCCTTCTTTTCTGTCAATCACACATTTGAAGGTTTGTCCGATTTTTTCTTGATTCAATTCCCAAGAAATTTGCGCTTGGATATCCATAATTTGCGCTGCTCTATCTTGTTTTACTTCTTCCGGAACATCGTCTTCTAATAAATAAGCGTGCGTATTCTCTTCGTGAGAATAAGTAAAACATCCTAAACGTTCGAAACGCATTTCTTCTACCCAATTTTTCAGGATTTGGAAATCTTCTTCTGTTTCACCAGGATAACCAACAATTAACGAGGTTCTAATATTCATTTCAGGAACTAACGCTCTAAATTCTTGGATTAATTTAGTTGTTTTTTCTTGAGTAGTTCCACGACGCATCGATTTTAAAATGTTAT
>Ga0156297_1185_pt1 | contig 14758 bp, 15 predicted proteins | sample RifCSPlowO2_12_FD_107945 | JGI IMG/M metagenome (GOLD analysis project Ga0156297, IMG submission 107945) | Flavobacteria bacterium RIFCSPLOWO2_12_FULL_31_7
ATTAAAGCTACATTTAAAGACGGAAAAAGAGTGGAGCCAGCTATTTATCCTCATGAAGAAATTCTTAAAATAGAATTAGAAAAATTATTTAAATAAATATAAAATAAAATTCGCAAAAGCTATAATTTTCTAAATTATAGCTTTTTTTTATGAACTATATAAATAAATAGGTGAATATTTTAAAAACATTAATGGCAAATGCTCAAATTAGAAAACTGATACAGTATGGTATAGGTCAGGGTTTTAATGTTATTGCTCCATTTATTGTAATTCCATTTATAATACTTAAATGCGGCGAAGATAACTTTGGTAAATCAGCAATAGGTTTGTCAGTTGCTTTTTTTATTGTTGTTTTTATTGATTTTGGATGTGATATTTTAGGAGTAAAAGATATTTCGATAAATAGAGATAATATTGATAAAAGAAATTATATCATTTCTAGAGTAGTTTATATTAAGTGTTTTTTCACTATAATATTTAGTATTTTGTTTTTTATTGCCATTAATCAAATAGAATTTTTTCATAAAAACAAGGAACTGTTTTATTTTAGTTTTCCTGTTTTTATGGCACAAATAGTTAATCCTTTGTGGATTTTTCAAGGTTTAGAAAAGTTCAATCTTTTTTCTTACTTCAGCATACTCTCTAAAAATATTTATATTTTTCTTATATTTTATTTTTTAGATCAAAAATCAGATTACATATATATAAACTTAGCTTTTGGTTTAAGTGTCTTTATTGCAGGAATTATTTTCTTTTTTGTTTTATATAAACAATATGAATTTGTTTTGGTTTTAATTCCTTTTTCTGAATTGTATAAATATATGTATGCAAATAAAACATATGTTTTATCACAAACTTTTATTTGGATGCAATTATATTCCCCAATTTTATTAATAAATTATTTTGGGACAGCTATTCAAGTTGGTCAATTTAGAATTGTAGATCAAATCATTTCAATTTTTAAAACTTATATTCTTTTAAGTTTTAATTTTATCTATCCTAAAATATGCTTTGAATTTGATAAACATCCAAATCAAGCCATTAAAAGTTGGAAATTATTTAACATTGCTAATTTTGTTTTTTTATCAACATTAATAATTTTATTGTTTGTACTTAGTTATGAAATTGTAGATTATTATAATATCCTAAATAAAGAATACCTGAGTAATTTGTTAGAGACAGCATTAATTTATCCAATATTATTTTTTATAGTTTATGCTTTTAAACAATTGTTATTAGCCTTACACTATGAAAAAATATTTTCAAGAATAATAATAGTTATGTCGATTTTAAACTTAGTCATTATTTCGATAGTTTATAAAAAATTTACCTTGTTTGGTGTTTTTTATTCATTTATTTTTGTGGAATTCTTAACATTATTAATATTGATGACACTAATATTAAAGCACAGAATTTTATCTAAAAACAATATTTATGAAGTTTAAAACAAATTACTTATTATATATATTGTGTTTGGTAATATTACTGTTTAATAATTACGAGCTTACTTTTGTTGTTTGGTCTTTAACAGCTTTAATAACTTTAAGAACTACTTTTTCAAAGAATTTTATTTACATTATTAGTTGTTATATAGCAATATTGTTAATTAGTTTTTTATCCGAATTATTTTTTTACGATAATGCAATATTTAATAAAGTTAGAGATGTTACTTATTTATTAAAACCAATTGTTGGTTTAGTTCTTGGATATAATTTTGCTAAAAAATACGCAAATAATACTTTAATTTATATTGTTAACTGTGGCGTTTTTCTTTCCATTATTCACATAGTAATAGTCTTATTTGCAGTTGTGAGTCATAATACTTTATCAGTTTCAGAAATTCGAGATTACGCGGGATATTTTAATGATTTTGAACCTTATGTTTTTATATTAATTTTGTTCGCTTCCAAATTTAATATAGTTATATCAAAGCAAAAGCGATTTATTTACTTAATAATTGTTGGCATTTCAATTTTATCTTATTTATCAAGAACAAATTTCATTCAGTTAATAATTTTAATTTTAGCCGTTAAAGGTTTTTTCAATTTAAATGTAAGATCTATTAAAATAATTGGTTTCACTATTTTCGCGACTTTAATTGGTTATACATTAATCTATAACTATAATCCTAAAAGGAAAGGCTCTTTCACAGATGAGTTTTTATATAAAGTAAAAATAATCCCAATTGAAGCATTTAAAACTAAAATAAATAAAGATGATTGGAAAGATTTTAATGACAATTTCAGATCATTTGAAAATATAAAAACTGTGAATCAAGTTTTTTATGGAGGAACACAAGCGGTTATATCTGGTAAAGGGTTAGGCTCTACAGTAGATATTGGAAGAGTTATGTTTAATAACGACAAAACAAATGTGCGCTATTATCCCTTTTTACATAATGCTTTTTCTACTATTTTTTTAAAATCAGGTTTGTTAGGAATTATAATTTATTTGTTGTCTATCTATCTAATCTCAAAAAAAATAATTTCAAATGATATACAAGTTAACAATCTAAACAAGTTACTTTTAGGTTCTGGAATATTCCTAATAATGTCAAGTTGGGTATTTATGGGATTCTACTTAAAGTTAGATAGCAAATCAATTTTAATTGGATTGTTATTAGGTTATAGAGAGTATTTGAATAATCAATTCTTGAATTCTAAAGAGGTTATTCCGCCAACAGAAATAGGTATACAATCTTAAACTTTCTTTTTTTGTATTATAAGATACAATTAAGAATTTTCTCTTAACTTTATCTCCAAGCTAAATTAGTATAGCAACAATTCAACAAATCTTAATGAAAACAATATTAATTATACATCAATCTGCTGAATTATACGGTTCTGATAAGACGATGCTTTACTTTTTATCTGAATTAGATAAAACAAAATATTTACCAATTATAGTATTACCTTTTGATGGTCCTTTAAAAAATGAGTTAGAAAAAAATAATATCAAAGTTGTTATTGCTCCTGTTTTAAAAATTTATAGAAAAATGTTTACACCAAAAAACATTTTTAAGTTTATAAAAGAATACCATCAAGGAATTAAAGCAATTGATTCTCTAAATAAAAAATATAAATTTGACCTTGTTTATACACATACATTAGCCGCTTTAATAGGTATATTATTTGCTAGAAAAAGAAAAATAAAACATTTATGGCATGTACAAGAAATTATTGCTAAACCCAAAGTTTTAAATTTTCTGTTTAAAAAAGCCCTTTCTTTAGGTTGTAATCATAAAGTAGTTTATGACTCAATTGCAACAATGAATTTTTGGATTGATAACAATTCAAAATTAACCAAAAAATCTGAAGCGGTTTGGAATGGTGTGGAAACAAAAAATATTCAAAGTTTTACAAATGCTGAATTACAAGAAGTTCGTGAAAATTTCTTTTTTTCATCTAAAGAGGAAATTGTAATTTCTCTTGTTGGAAGAATTAATAGCTGGAAAGGACAACAATTATTATTAAAATCTTTCAATCAGTTAGTCAACAAATATAATTCTATTAAATTAGTTTATTTAGGATCAGCTCCACCGAATCAAGAAATTTTTGAAATGGAATTGAAAAAGCAAATTTCAGAATTCGGTTTAGAAAATAAAGTCGTTGTAATCCCTTTTCAAAAAGAAATTGAAAAATTTTGGAATGCAATTGATATTGCTGTTGTACCATCAACAGAACCAGAACCATTTGGCATGGTTGTTATTGAAGCCATGTTGGCCAAAAAACCTGTTGTTGCCTCAAACCATGGCGGACCAACTGAAATAGTTGTTCACAACGAAACGGGTTTATTATTTGAACCAAATAATTACAAAAGTTTGTCTGATGCTTTAGAAAAACTTATTGCTAATAAAGAATTAAGAAAACTTTATGGTGCAAATGGATTTAATAGAGTGAATACTACTTTTTCATTAGAAAATCATGTCAATCATTTTGAGAAAATTTTTGAAGAGTTATTAAACTAATTTTTTAAATTTTAATTAATTCATACAAACATGTTTTTTCAAAACACTATTTTTGCCCAATAACCCATTCAAATGAAAATAGGAATTTTAGGAACTCGAGGCATACCAAATAATTACGGTGGATTTGAACAGTTTGCGGAATTTTTTGCAACCTATGCTGCAAACGCTGGACATGATGTTTTTGTATACACTCCTCACAACCATCCTTATAAAGAAATCATTTTTGAAAAAGTACATTTAATCAAGTGTAATGATCCTGAACATAAAATTGGAACCGCTGGACAATTCATTTATGATCTAAATTGCATTTTAGATTCTCGTAAAAGAAATTTTGATATTATTTTACAATTAGGGTACACCAGTAGTGCATTTTGGTACGATTTGCATCCGAAAAATAGTATTGTAATTACCAATATGGATGGTTTAGAATGGAAACGAACTAAATACAGTAAATCCGTTCAAAAAGTATTAAAAATTGCCGAAAAATTAGCCGCAAAAAAAAGTGATTATCTAATTTCTGATTCTTTAGGAATTCAAGATTATTTATTAAAAACTCACCATAAAGAAAGCGAATATATTGCCTATGGCGCTCATAATTTTGATTCGCCAAGTGAAGAAATATTAAATATATATCAAGTTGAAAAATATAACTTCAACATGATTATGGCACGCTTTGAGCCAGAAAACAATTTAGATATGGTTTTAGATGGTGTCATGCAAAGCAAAGACGAAACACCAATTTTAGTAATCGGAAATCACAATACAAAATACGGCGAATATTTAAAAAATAAATTTTCAATTTGTAAAAAAATACAATTTTTAGGCGCTATTTATAATCTCAATCATTTAGATAATTTAAGATATTTCTCTAATTTATATTTTCATGGACATACAGTTGGTGGTACCAATCCATCTTTGTTAGAAGCCATGGCTTCTCAAGCTTTAGTTGTCGCTCATAATAATCATTTTAACAAAGGTGTTTTAAAAGAAAACGCCTATTATTTTGAAAGCGCGGAAGAGGTAAAAAAAATACTTGAAACAATTAAAAAAAATGATAACTTGCAGTTTGTAAAAAACAACTTCGAAGCTATTGCTACTAAGTTTAATTGGAACAAAATAAATGAAGAATATTTACAGTTTTTTAACCAATGCTTGGAGAGAAATTCTAGAGGAGCAACAGTTAAATAAATCTTTTTTACCTTTTTTACTGATCCTGATTACGTTGCCAACCATAATGGCAATTAATAATGTTAGTACTGCAATTTTTATTTTATCTGTTTTAATTTTTAATAGAAACACTAAAATTGAAATCAAATTTACCCTTCTAGTTCCAATTTTTTTATTTATTTGGATGGCTTCTTCCTATTTTTGGACAGTTGATGTTTCCCGAACTGCTTCCGCAATATCTAAAGAAATTACCCTATTTTTAATTCCAGTTGCATTCCTTTTAATGCGACCATTTACTAAAAATCAGATCCTTAAATTACTAAAATATTATGGGTATGCTATGGTGTTTTATGCCTTGTTTTTTCTTTTAAGAGCTGCTGTTAGATATTTAATTTCTGGCGATCAAAGAGCCTTTTTCTATCACGGAGAATACGATGATGATTTTGGATTGGTACCCAAATTATTGAACGCCATTCATGTTTCAGTTTATGTAGCTGTAGCGTTTTTCTACTTTTTAAACAAAGAAATAAAAAGCAGATTAGACGTTTTATGTGCATCAATTCTATTCCTTTTTATTTTCTTATTATCTTCCAAAAATATAATCATCGTATTCTTATTTTTAATCGGAATTCATTTTTTCTATTTCTCGAAATCATCCAATAAGATGCGTTTGAGAAACTTAGCTATATTTATTTTAGTGGTGGGAAGTATATTAAGTTTTAGTAAAATTAAAAATAGATTTTTAGTCGAATTTCAATCGAACACTAACACAAGTTTAAGTCACAGTGTGTATAATGAAGCTGATGAAGGAGTAAATTATATTAGTATATACGAAGCTTGGAATAATGAAAAATTTACTCACGCTGATTATTTCCCTGGAACAGCATTTAGAGTATACCAATTCCGTATGTTTCTCGAAATTTTTAAAGAGGAACCTGTTTTTTGGCAAGGACTTGGTTTAAACGCCTCATTAAATAAATTATTAGATAAAGAAAAAAAATATAACTTATATCCTGGTTATGGAAATTTTAATTTTCACAATCAATATGTGCAAAATTTTGCAGAATTAGGTTTTATAGGTTTTCTATTTTTAATTGTTATTTTATTTTTTAACATTAAAAATGCCTTAAAACGCAAAGATTTTATACATATTTCTTTTGCAATTCTAATGATAAGCTTATTTTTGACCGAATCATTCTTATGGCGACAAACAGGCGCATTATATTTTATAATTTTCTACTGTTTGTTTAACAATAATACTGAATATAAAAAACAATAAATCTACATATGAAAAGAATATTAATAACAGGAGCAGCAGGATTTTTGGGTTCACATTTATGTGATAGATTTTTAGCAGAAGGCTATTTCGTAATTGGAATGGATAACTTAATTACAGGTGATTTAAAAAATATAGAACATTTATTCAAAGAAAAAAACTTCGAGTTTTACCACCACGATATTACCAAATTTGTTCACGTGCCTGGTAAATTAGATTATATTTTACATTTTGCTTCGCCAGCAAGTCCAATCGACTATTTAAAAATTCCTATTCAAACCTTAAAAGTAGGTTCGTTAGGAACGCATAATTTATTAGGCTTAGCGAGAGTTAAAAAAGCAAGAATTTTGATTGCCTCAACTTCTGAAATTTACGGAGATCCATTAGTACATCCTCAAACAGAAGAATATTACGGAAATGTAAATACTATTGGTCCACGTGGTGTGTACGATGAAGCCAAACGTTTTCAAGAATCTATCACTATGGCTTATCACACGTTTCATGGTGTAGAAACCAGAATTGTTCGTATTTTCAATACCTACGGACCAAGAATGCGATTAAACGACGGTCGTGTTATTCCTGCATTTATAGGTCAAGCCTTACGTGGTGAAGATTTAACCGTTTTTGGAGATGGAAGTCAAACCCGTTCATTTTGTTATGTAACCGATCAAGTAGAAGGAATTTATAGATTGCTACTTTCAGATTATCATTTACCAGTGAACATCGGAAATCCAGATGAAATTACCATTTCTGATTTTGCTGAAGAAATTATCAAATTAACAGGAACTACTCAAAAAGTAATTTACAAAGATTTACCTGTAAACGATCCAATGCAACGTCAACCGGATACTACTAAAGCAAAAGAAATTTTAGGCTGGAGCGCTAAAGTAAACAGAGAAGAAGGGATGAAACTTACGTATGAGTATTTCAAATCTCTTTCTGCAGAAGAATTAGCGAAAGAAGAACATAAAGATTTTTCTAAATATATTTATTAGTTTGAAGCCAAAAACAGGTAGATATTCAGGTTTTATAAGACCATTAATCACTTTTCTAGATTTATTAATTGTAAATCTATTGATATTAGTGTGTTTGCGTTCCGCTATGAGTAATTTTGGCTATCATACCATTTTATCTGTGTTTTGGATTATCGTTTCTTACTATTCTGGTTATTATGAAGTATATCGCTTTACTAAAGAAACAGCAATTTTTGGAAAGCTTGTAAAACAATTTGTTTTCATAAGTTTAATCACTTTTGCTTATGTTGGTTATAAATACAAATATGTAACTCCTGATGAAATATGGAATTATATTATCACTTCTTTTATTGCTGTAGGTTTCTTAAAATTCTCCATATTTTTTCTCCTTAGAAAATACAGATTATTTTATGGAGGAAACTTGAGAAATGTTATCATTTTAGGTAATGGAAAAGATGTTGATGAATTAAAAACTTTTTTCAATACGAATCTGGATTATGGTTATAATCTTTTAAAAATATTCGATTTAAAAAAGAATAAAAAAGACGAAATTAAGGAATGTTATGAATATGTTTCTAAACATAATGTTGATGAAATTTATGGTTCCTTAAATACGTTAAGTAATTCGGATTTAGATAGTTTAATCAATTTCGCTGACAATAATCTTAAAACAATAAAATTATTACCAGATAGTAAAAACAGGTTATTAAGAAATTTGGCAGTAGAATATTACGGATATATTCCAGTAATATCACTAAGAACAATTCCTCTCGACAAAGAAATAAACAAAAGATTTAAACGTTTTTTTGATGTGGTTTTTTCATTTTTTGTTATCATCTTTTTGTTATCTTGGTTAACACCTTTAATTGGACTATTTATAAAATTAGAATCGAAAGGCCCTGTTTTCTTTAAACAAAAAAGAAATGGTTTAAATTATAAAGAGTTTTATTGCTATAAATTCAGATCGATGCGATTAAATCCTAAAGCCGATTTAGAACAAGTACAAAAAAACGACCCAAGAGTTACCAAATTAGGCAAAATAATTAGAAAATTTAGTATAGATGAATTACCTCAGTTCTTCAATGTGGTACTAGGTGATATGTCTGTAGTCGGACCAAGACCTCACATGGTTAGTCATACCGAAATGTATGCCAAAAGTATTGATAAATTTATGGTTAGACATTTTATTAAACCTGGAATTACTGGTTTAGCTCAAATCAATGGTTGCAGAGGAGAAGTTGAAACAGAAAAAGACATTGTAAACCGAGTAAAATTTGATATTTTTTACCTAGAAAATTGGTCTATTTTGTTAGATTTAAAAATTATTTATAAAACAGTTTTTAACGCCATTCGAGGTGAAGAAAAAGCTTATTAATGAGTTCGTTAGTTTCCATAATTACACCTTGTTTCAATTCGGAAAAGTATATTTTTCAAGCCATTCAATCGGTTATTTCTCAAACATATCAAAATTGGGAATTACTTCTTGTTGATGATTATTCTTCAGACGAAACGTTTGCTATAATTTCAAATTTTACTTCTCAAGATAACCGAATTAAAGCGTTTAAATTAGATAAAAATTCAGGAGCTGGTGTGGCCAGAAATTTCGCCATTCAACAAGCTTCAGGAAATTATATCGCTTTTTTAGATGCGGATGATATGTGGAAACCTCAAAAGTTAGAAAAACAACTTCGTTTCATGCAATCTCAAAATATTCCCTTCACTTTTTCTTTTTATGAAACGATTGATGAAGTAGGAAATTTGAAAAATGAAATCCTCACTACACCTTCAAAAATCACCTACAAACAATTGTATTATTGCAATTGGATTGGCAACTTAACCGGAATTTATTCGGTAGATTTCTTCGGAAAACTTCCAATTTCATCCCTCAAAAAACGTCAAGATTGGATGTTGTGGTTGCAAATCGTAAAACAAATTCAAACCGCTATTCCAGTTCCAGAAAGTTTAGCATATTATAGAGTAAGAGAAGATTCTATTTCTGCATCTAAATGGAAATTAATCAAATATAATTTCAAAGTGTATAGAAATTTTCACAAACGAAGTTTCATTTCAGCTTGTTGGGATACGATGCAATTTTTGTATGTTCAGTTGGTCATCAAACCCAAGTATAAGAAAAAGTAAATAGATTTTTTGCACGAATCAAAGTAATCTTCAAATTGAATATTCTCAAAATTCGATAAATTCGAAAATTCGTGGCGAAAGAAAATGTAAATAACAACACTTCCGTTTTACCATTAAGGTATTAAGTTCATTAAGTTGTAGCTGAATTTCTTTAATTTCTAAATGGTTTCAAAACATTTTTATCGTAAATTCAAAGTTAAAACTACAACAACGAAGTAAATTGCTTCAATTTCCCTCGATTACTTCTAGTTAAAAAATCTTTTCTAGTGTAACTAAACTTCAAATTCGGTTCTAAATACAAATCTATCGCTTTTTGAATTTCATCTATCTGCGCTGTAGAAAGTATTTTTTCACTCACATAATCAATTTCGAAACTGTCTAATTTGGTTTGTTTAATGATAAATTCTTTCACGTTTCCATCATCTTCAATAATGCTTTTCGTTACGTAATAAAACGTTAATCCTGGCGATTTTTTGCCGCTTGGTAGAATCGCTACATCATTAGTTCGACCAATTAATTGTTTTAAAAGCGGTTTTTTCCAAGTGCTTTTTTCGTCTAAAATACCAATATCACCAATCTCATAACGAATAAAAGGATGCGCTTTGTTGTATAATGAAGTGACCACAATTTTACCAGAAGTGCCGTTTGGAACGGGCTGATTGTTCTCATCTAAAATTTCAATAAATAAAGTTTCAGCATTCACTTGCCATTCGCCATTCGGATTTTGAAAGGATAATAAATCCAATTCTGAAGCGCCATATTCATTGACAATCGGAATACCTAAATATTTTTCAAGCAATATTTTATCATCATCAAAAAGCATTTCAGAAGTTACTATACATACTTTTAAAGTCGGACAAACGTTTTTTAATATGATGTTTTTCGATTGTAAAAATTTCGCAAAAAGCACAACCGAACTCGTATAACCATTAATATAATCGAATTTCTTTTGTAGGAATTGTTTCAGAATTCGTTCTAAAACTTCATCCGATAAATCAAAAATTGGGAAACGATATCTTTTCACTAAAAAATCTTTGAAACGTTCTTTATAATAGCCAAATTTATCTAATGGAATGCCATAAAATCGCGCTTGAAGCGAAGTATTAAAATCAATGCCAAACCATCCGAATCGATAAATATTGGAATACCAAGTTAGTGCATGTGAAAATTTATCTTTAGCGAAAATAAAAGGATCACCACTTGAACCGGATGTTTTATTAATGTAAATATTTTTTTCAAAACCTTTCGAAAGTCTTTCTTTTAAAGGAACTTGCAAGTTTTTTTTGGTCAGAATGGGTAAGTTATTCCAATCAGAAACATCGGTGTTTCCAACTAATTTTTTATAGAATGTGTTATTTTTTAAATGAAAATCAACTATTTCCTTTCTTTTTTCTTCAATAAATTTTTGATAGTCGGATTCAGAAATTTGTAGATTTTTTTCAAATTCCACTTGGGCTTCCTTCATGGGGAAACCATTAATTTTTAACGATAAATCGAATAAGTGGAACACGTTTTCTGAATTTATTCAAAAATAACAAACCTAATTTTATAATCTAACAAAGACTTGCTTTTTTTTCCAATTAAAACAAACTATTTTTGCACCAACAAACAACACACTCGATTATGAATATTTTACTATTAGGTTCGGGCGGAAGAGAACATGCTTTTGCTTGGAAAATGACTCAAAGTTCCCTTTGCTCACAACTTTTTGTAGCGCCAGGAAACGCCGGAACAGCACAAATTGCTACAAATGTAGCGATGAATCCAAACGATTTTGAAACGGTGAAACAATTTGTTTTAACGAATGCGATTGAAATGGTTGTAGTGGGACCGGAAGATCCTTTAGTAAATGGAATTTACGATTTCTTCAAAAATGATACTCAAATTTCTCATATTCCTGTAATTGGACCATCGAAATTAGGAGCGCAATTAGAAGGAAGTAAAGAATTCGCCAAAGAATTTTTAGTAAAAAACAATATTCCAACTGCTAGATACGAAAGTTTTACTTCTGTAACAGTTGAAAAAGGTTATGCTTTCTTAGAAACACTTTCTCCGCCTTATGTTTTAAAAGCTGACGGTTTAGCAGCTGGAAAAGGAGTAGTAATTTTAAACGATTTGCAAGAAGCCAAAGACGAATTAAAAGCGATGCTGGTAGATGCAAAATTTGGTTCGGCGAGTGCAAAAGTGGTGATTGAAGAGTTTTTAGACGGAATTGAATTAAGCTGTTTCGTATTAACAGACGGAAAAAACTATAAAATTTTACCAACAGCCAAAGATTACAAAAGAATTGGCGAAGGTGATACGGGTTTAAATACGGGTGGAATGGGCGCTATCTCTCCTGTGCCATTTGCAGATGCCACTTTGATGCAAAAAATTGAAGAGCGAATTGTAATTCCTACTATCAATGGATTGAAAAATGACACTATTGAATACAAAGGTTTTGTATTTATTGGTTTGATTAAAGTTGGCGATGATCCTTTCGTCATTGAATACAATGTGAGAATGGGTGATCCAGAAACCGAAGTGGTGCTTCCAAGAATTAAAAGTGATTTAGTGGCGCTGTTTCAAGCAGTGGCAACTGAAAAATTAGCTGATTTTGAATTCGAATTAGACGAAAGAACGGCAGCAACTATTGTGGTAGTCTCTGGCGGTTATCCTGAAGAATTTGAAAAAGGTAAAGAAATTTCTGGTTTAGAAAATCCAACAGAATCGTTAGTTTTCCATGCAGGAACAAAAGAAGAAAACGGAAAAATATTGTCAAATGGTGGTCGTGTTTTAGCAGTTACATCTTTTGGGAATGACTTCCAAGAAGCCACAAAAAAATCTTATCAAACCATAGAAAATCTAAAATTTGATAAGATGAATTATAGAAAAGACATCGGGTTCGATTTATAAACAACCCTTAACTTTATACATGCAAAAATATCCGTAATAAACTACTATTACGGATATTTTTTATATTTTAAAACCTGTGTTTATTTTGTAAGGAAAGAGTGTGCAGTTGTATCTTGCTCGTCTTCTCCAGATTTTTTGAAAATCGCTAATTGTTTGGTCCAGTAATAAGTCCAATAACAACAGATACAAATAAATACCCAGTTGATAATATTTGCACCCCACCAGTTAGTTAATTCCCAACTTCTTAATAAGTCCATTGGTACAAAAAGTACTTCAACAAATAAAAATTGTATTGCTTCGAAAAATGCTTTCATTTTTTTATTATTATATTTACACTACAAAAATATAAAATATCTTTATGATTGCAAGCCTTTTTAGTAAAACTCGACCAATAAATTACGCATTAATCTTTATAATGCTACTTTCTTGCTTTTTTTTATACCAAATTCGAGTTTCAACTACCGATTTTAGTCTAAATATTCTAATTGAAAAAGCAACTGTTTTAGTTTTAATCTTGTTTTCGTTTTTTTTAGTCAACTTTATTTCTTTAAAAAACTCGCTGACTAAGAACGATAATTATGCGATTCTTATCTTTTTTATATTCTTACTTTTATTTCCAACCATATTAGATGATACTAAAATTGTGCTGTCTAACGTGTTTTTGTTATTGGCTTTGAGAAGATTGGTTTCCTTAAAAACTTTAAATTCTCCAAAAGAGAAAATTTTTGATGCGTCTTTCTGGATTTTCCTTTCTGCTATTTTCCATTTTTGGAGTATTTTGTATATCGTTTTAGTGTTTATTTCGATAATATTTCACTCGGGGAAAGATTTTAAAAACTGGTTATTACCATTCGTTTCTTTCCTTTGTGTTTGGATTTTGTATATTTTCGCTAGTTTGATTTTGTTTGATACTTACACCATTAAAGACAATATTTTTGATGTGAGTTTTAACTTTTTTGCTTTTGATAATGTGTATCAAAACATGGCATTGGCACTGTTTGTTTCTATCTCAGTCTTGTTTTTTGCTTCTCAAACTTTTGATTATCAGAACAAACCTTTAAACATGCAATCGTCTTATAAACAAATTTATTTTTCGTTTATTTTGGCTGTCGGTATTTATATTTTCTCACCAAATAAGTCGAACGATTTGTTAATCTATTCGTTTGCACCTTTATCTATTTTAGGGGCGAATATGTTCGAAAAATTTGAAGATTCTATTTATAAAGAAGTGTCTTTATATCTGTTATTTGCGGTTGGATTGTTTTTCTTTTTTGTGCAATTATAACTTATTTCCATACGCTAAATCGCCAGCATCACCTAAACCAGGAATGATATAATCTTTCTCGTTTAGTTTTTCGTCTAGCGCAGCCACCCATAAATTACAAGTATCAGGTAAATTTTCTTCTAAAAATTTAATTCCTTCTGGTGCAGCAATTACTACAGCTATGTGTATTTGTGTCGGATTGTGGTCTGCTAAAAGTTTGTTCAATACCGCAACTAAAGATTGACCAGTTGCTAACATCGGATCGATTAAGATTAAACTTTTATTAGTTAAAGTTGGTGTGGCTTTGTATTCTACTAAAATATCAAAATTATCGTCGTTATTATAATGATGTCTGTAAGCAGAAATAAAACCGTTTTCTGCATCATCAAAAAAGTTCATAAAACCTTGGTGAAGCGCTAAACCAGCTCTTAAAATAGAACACAAAACAATATCCTCAGCAATAGTGGTAGTATGTTTTACTCCTAAAGGCGTTTGAACCGCAATGTCTTTATATTCCAGTTTTTTACTTAATTCGTAAGACATTATCTCACCAATACGTTCTATGTTTTTTCTAAAACGCATGCTGTCTTTCTGAATGTTTACATCTCTAAGTTGGGTAAGAAAATGGTTTAAAATACTGTTTTGTTCGGAGATATAATGAATGTTCATGTGAGATAATTTGAAATTTGTGGTTAAAAGTACAAAAAATCCTTATTTTTGTAAATTAAATTAGAAACTATGTTTGCAGAATTTGCTTTTCCCATTTTTGAACAATCTATAAAAGACTATCACGTTATTGACGATGTGTACCAACCTGTTTTGAATCCGTATGAAAAAGGTTCGGTGGAACATTTATTATATGCAAAAAACTGGGTAGATACGGTGCAATGGCATTATGAAGATATTGTTCGTGATCCAAATATTGATCCAGTTGCCGCGTTAGATTTAAAACGTAAAATTGATGCTTCTAACCAAGTTAGAACGGATATGGTAGAATATATTGATGGGTATTTTTTACAGAAATATGCACATGTTCAAGTGAAACCAAATGCTAGAATCAATACATAAAGTCCAGC
>Ga0156297_1155_pt1 | contig 14443 bp, 14 predicted proteins | sample RifCSPlowO2_12_FD_107945 | JGI IMG/M metagenome (GOLD analysis project Ga0156297, IMG submission 107945) | Flavobacteria bacterium RIFCSPLOWO2_12_FULL_31_7
AATTAATCGGTCGCCTTTTTCAATATCATAAATCTGACATGGTTCTTCCTTACCTTCAGTATTAATTTTAGTAACCGCAATTGGAAAATACGATTTATAATCGCGTTCAAAAGATAAAAAATCATACGTTTTTTGTTGGAATAATTTCCCTAATAACATAAAGAAAACCAATCCTGTTAAACTGTCAAAAAAACCTTGACCATAATCAAAAGTAATATCAATCACACTTCGTACAAACATGACAATAATTCCTAAAGCAATAGGAATATCAATATTTAACATCTTTGATTTGATACTTTTATAAGCAGAAATATAATAACCACTTGCCGAATATAAAAAAGACGGTAAGGATAAAAAGAAAATTAAAGTTCTAAAGAAATTTCGGTATTTGTTGATCCAAAACTCGTCAACTTCAAAATATTCTGGAAACGATAAAAGCATGATGTTTCCGAAACAGAAAAAGGCAATTCCTAGTTTGTAAATTAAACTTCTATCAATTTCTTTTTTACCCGTTTCGTAATTTTCTAAACTGATATAAGGTTCGTAACCAATGGATGAAAGCAGATATACGATTTCTTTTAGTGAAGTCGTTTCCGCATTGTAAGTAATTCTGACTTTCTTTTGTGTAAAATTAACTTGAGAAGTACTTATTCCCTTTTGAAGTTTTTGTAAATTTTCCAAAATCCAAATACATGAACTACAGTGAATATGTGGTATGTATAAGGAAACAATATGTGTGTTATTTTCTTGGAATTCCAATAATTTGGATTGAATTTTTTCATCGTCTAAAAAATCATATTTACCTTTAATCTCTAATGGTGTTGCTCCAGTAGCCGATTGAAAATCGTAATAACACGTTAAATCGTTTTGACTAAAAATCTCGTACACTGTTTTGCATCCTACACAACAGAATGATTTTGCGTCAAATTGTATTTCTTCTCTTGTAGTATATTCTTTACCACAGTGAAAACAATTTTTATTGTCCATAATAATGCTCATTTTACCTAATACAAAGATGAAATTTTATTTATAAGTATAATATGATATTTGTCATACAATTCGTAAATTTGTAAAAACTCTAATTAATTTTGACTTATGAATAAATGTGAACAATGTATAGTGAGAGAATTTAGTGCTTTAAAAGCATTAAATAAGGACGAATTAATTAGAATAGCAGATTGTAAAACTTCGTACGTTGTTAAAAAAGGGGAAACTATTTTTGATGAAGGAGATTCTTTAAACGGAATTTATTGCATCAAAGATGGCGTTTGTAAATTATCAAAACTTAGCGATAACGGAAAAGATCAAATTGTAAAATTAGTTAAAAAAGGGGAATTATTAGGTCAACGTTCCTTAATTAGTGAAGAATCTACTAATTTGAGTGCTATTGCTATTGAAGATATGCAAGTATGTTTTATTCCGAAGCAAGAAATTTTACAATTTTTTAATGAGAACAATCAGTTTTCTTTGAACATGATGAAATCTGTTTGTGGCGATTTAAAAGATGCCGATGATAACATGGTGAATTTGGCACAAAAAACCGTAAAACAACGTTTAGCAGAAACTTTATTGAAATTAGAATCAGATTTTGGTAGTAATGACGATGGAAGTTTAAAACTACAATTATCTCGTGATGAAATTGCTGGAATGATTGGTACCGCTACTGAAAGTTGTATCCGTTTATTATCTGAATTTAATAAAGAAGGCTGGATTTCTTTACAAGGTAAAAAAATAACCATTACCAATAAGAAAGAATTACAACGAATGATTTAGTTCGTTAGTTGAAAAGAGTCAAGCGAAAAGAGCCAAGTAAAAATAAATACGAAGTTGGAAATACGATTACCGTTGTATAAAACTTTGCGAACCTTGCGGTTAAAACACCCCATTACCCAAAAATGAACGACAATTTTATAAACGAATTCTTTGGCATAGGCATACAAAACGGAAAAACTCCAGAAAACTTGGGTATGCTTTGGCGTACAGCTCAAAATTTTGGTGCCAGTTTTATTTTTACAATTGGAAAACGTTATGCCAAACAAGCATGCGATACACATAATGCTGTAAAAGCCATTCCTTATTTTCATTATGATACCTTTGAAGCCTTTTACGAAAACCTACCAAAAGGTGCCAGACTAGTTGGTGTAGAATTAGACGATACCGCTGTAGATTTAGAAACTTTTCATCATCCACAACGTTGTGTATATTTACTTGGAGCAGAAGACCACGGCTTAACCAAAAAAGCCATGGAAAAATGCCATCATTTAGTAAAATTTAATTCGGATAAAAGTTTAAATGTTTCTATTGCTGGAAGTATTGTTTTGTATGATAGAAGATTGAATAAGCCTAGGATTTAAAATTATTCCAATATTTCAATTCGAATGGCTCTCAAGAAATCTTCACCAGCTGGTAAATGATTGAGACCTTCTTTGTCTTCCAAATTTCCATTATGAGTTACAACATCCGCTAAGCCACACCATGGTTCTATGCATAAAAAATGTGCGTTTTCTTTGGTCCAAATTCCTAAATAGGGAAAATTATCATAATTCACTTTAAGAACATTTTGGTTTTGATGTTTCAACACCACTTCATTAGAATGCAAATGTTTAAAAACTAAAGCATCTTTTTCAAATAACACATAATTTAGAGAAATGGCATTGTTTTCCGTTTCCACTAAAGTAGTTTTTTCATTAAAACTTTCATTTTCTAAATGATTCGTTTCGAAAATATCTTCTTTATTAAATTGTAACGAATAATCTTCAAAATTACCCTTAATGGCAAACGCAGGATGTGCTCCAATAGAAAATGGTAATACTTCATCAGATTGATTTCGAACAAAATATTCAATTACTAATTCGTTATCAATTAACGTATAAGCCATTAACAACTTAAAATCGAAAGGATAATTTTGCTTGGTTTCTTCCGATTCATTTAGTTCAAAAATCACTTGATGTTCGCTTCTTTTATCGAAAGAAAACTCCATATTTCTGGCAAAACCGTGTCGTGGTAGCTCATACGTTTCTCCATTATATGTATAACTATCATTTTTCAAACGACCCACAATTGGAAATAAAATTGGTGATGTTTTGTTCCAGTAGGTTTCATCCACTTGCCAAATGTAGTTTTTGTTGGTTTTTACTAGTGAAATTAATTCAGCTCCCAAAGTATTTATAGTAGCTGAAAGTTGCGAATTTGAAATAGTGACTATCATATTAGTGTTCGGAAATTCCTTTCCATTTATAAATTGTTTTTGAAAAAAAGTATAAGAAAACGATACTGATAAAAATGTTTACCATTACAAAATATCCTAAATTATTTTGAAAAGCATAAAATACCGTATCTAAATCATTCGATTCATCTCTACTATAAATATGTAAAAAATCGGCAATGATAAAATACACCGCTAGTAAAACAAAAGAAAACGACCAAATAAATATATTTAATGAAATTTCAGTATGTTTTTTTGTTGTATTCTTTGAAATCGTTACAAACAAATACGTGGCATTACAAAGTACAAGTAAAATAGCTAAAAATACAAAGTAATATTCTGGAATTCTGGGTTGTACATTTTCATAAATTAACGCACAAATTAATCCAATCAGTAAGCTAAAAAAACCAGTTGAAAGTAACGCGATTAACCATTTTTTAAAACAAGTAACTCTAAAACTAAATATCAATAAACTCAAAGAAAAAGCAAAGAAGAGAATAATGGCCACTACATCTTTATCAATGTTCTTATTCGTATAAGCTTTCAGTATTTTTATATAGTTTTTTATCAATAAATTTTGATCTACAAATAAATTAGAATATTCTTTATTGGAAGGAGAATAATATTGATAACCATAAGTATTATATTCATTTACATCTCTATTTGTTTCCTTCTGTTTGAAATAAGGTCTAATGGTGCGATAATTTTCAAACTTTGGATAATGGTACACCGTTTTAAACCAATTTTCTACCGTTAAATTAGTTTTTATATTATGTTTATGAACGACTTTTAAATAGTCGCTCATTATTTTTTTGACTTCAGTTTTGTTGTTCGAATAGAGATAAGTTCTGATTAAACTATCGTTATTTATTGTCGCAGCATCTCGATAATCTGAGCCATAATAATATTGAGTATAATTATCAAAATAAAATGTTTTTCTGTTAAGTAAAGAATATTGATTATAAATTTCTCCATTATATACGATGTAATCATAATTTACGGTTTCGGTATAGTCATCGTGTTCTACTGATTTTGCAGTATCAATTGCAGTTGTTTCATATTCACCATCAATAAAAAAGTCGGCTTTACTGATAATTTTTAGATTTTTTTCTAATTCCGATTTTGACAAATAACTTTTCTGATGTTCTTGCTTTCCGATAATATAAAACAAAGGAAAAACTGAAAAAAGAAGGCAAATTATGAATATTTGTAAGTATTCATAAAATAATGAATTCGGTTTTTTGGTATAAAAACTAGAGAAAGAATTGTTTCTCACATAATAAATCAACCAAATAATCAACAGGATACTATTAAAAAAAGCGCCAAAAATTAAAAAAGAATCTTGTTCAATATCTAAATCAATTTTACCTGAAAAATCAATTATTCCGTTGGTATAACCTATTCCGAAATAAATGATGTTTAAGACACTTCCAATCACAAGCATAGGAACAAACTTAGTGTTCCATAAAAGTGGATATTTTAGTAATAAATGGTTTTGAATTTTTTTAAACATAGTATTTATTTTACGAAAAATCTTCGTGTAGAATTAGAAATGTTTCTTAGATAATTAAGCTCTATTTGCTCGTTAATACAAGCTTTCATAAACGTTGTAATGGTGACATCGTTTGGAAAAGTAGCAATTAAAGTTCCCCCGTTTTGTTCTAAAGAAATCAGATGAAGTGTATTTAATTTTTCATTCAAAACACTTATTGTTTCCGTGGTTTCAAATTCAACGATAAACTGTTTTTCTTCTGAATCCTCTTCCGTTAAATTGCGTTGCAAACCGTTTTTTAAAAATACTACTTGGCTAGATGTTTTTTCCACTTCATATAATTGTTGCGAACTCAACACAATAGCAATTGGTCGGAATGGCGAATTGGCAATATGTTTAAAATCGTCTAAAACGGTTTGTTGAGCTAAAATGTCTAAGTTTGCTAAAGGTTCATCAATTAATAATATTTGTGGTTTTCTTAGCAACATTCTGGCTAATTCAAATCGCATTTTGTATCCGGAAGATAAACCATTCCATTTGTAACTTCTAAATTTTCTTAGCCCTAAACGCGTCATTACTAAATCGACAACTAAGTAATTTTCTTCTGGTTTGTAACCGTAACAACTGGCTGTGAATTGTAAATTTTCATACATGCTTCCACGCCAAGTAGCGGTTCGTTGTGGAATATACACTAATTTAGTTCGTAAATCGTAATCCGAATCGTAATTAAATAAGAAAAAAACATCACCTGAAGTAGGATGTAATTCTTTGCACAAACTTCTTAATAAAGTGGTTTTTCCATTTCCATTTTCACCCACTAAACCAATAATTTCACCAGTATTAATATTTAAATTGATTGGTCCTAAAGTAAAATCAGAATGGTATTTTTTTATTACGTTTTTAACTGAAATAAGTAATTCATTAGGAACTTGTTCTTTTTGTGATAAAAATTCATGTAATTTTTCTAGTAAAACACTCAACTGTTCTTTTACCTGTGGAGAAGTTTCATTGGAATCGTACCAGTTTAAGAAAGCATTAGTTGCCTTATAAAATTTAACATTTTCAGTATCTAAAGTAAAATCAATCACACGTTTAATGACTTGCGAATAATTTCCGAAATGAAGTAATTCTTTTACTTCTTCAAATTGTTTTTGAAATAATCTCATATTATTTTACAAATTCTCTTTTTAAGATTCCATAATGTACAGAATCTATAAATTCGTTATTCCAGAAAAAATTCTCAATAAAATGAGCTTCTTTTCTGAAACCATTTTTTTCTAAAACCCGTGCAGAGCCAAAATTATTTGGATCAATAACGGCTTCAACAGAATGAAAACCAACAGTATTAAAAGCATAGTTTAACATTGTTGTTACTGATTCTGACACATATCCTTTTCCATCATATTCTGGCAAAATCATGTAGCCAATTTCAGTACGATAACTTTCTGGTTGTACTCTATAAAATCCCATAAAACCAATAATTTTATCTGAATTTTTTAAGCAAACACCCCAATTAATATCGGTATTTTCATCAATTTTAGTATTCATCATTTGAATCATTGCCAAAGCCTCTTCCTCATTTTGTAAAATTGGTCTTGGAATGAATTTCATTCTTTCTGGATTACTTCTAATCTTAAAAACTTCTGGCGCATCTGAGTCTTTAAGTCTTCTAAAAACTAATCGTTCAGATTCTAAATTTGGAAAAGGTTGAAAATTTATAGTAAGCATGATTTTTTTATGTTTATGATGACTAATCGATTTATCTTGATTTTTTAAAACACAGATTGAAGAAATTCTTAAAATTTATATAATTTCTTAAATCTGTGTTGTAACTCTTTTTACTTGGCACTTTTTACTTTTTACTTGGCTCTTTTAATAATTCAATCGCTTTGTCTTGACTTTTACTAAAAAACACCACCATACAAACCGCACCTATTGTCGCTAAAAGCATATCTGATTGTGTGTCCCAAACGTAACCTTGTGTGCCTAAAAACGCATCGCCACCATCGCCAGTACAAATAGAAACCCACCACTCTATCCATTCGTAAGCAGCGCTAATCGCTAAACAAATGGAAATAATTATAAAATTGAAATAGCTTTTATTGGCAATTACATTTTTTCTAATAAATAATTCACGGACAATCATTGCTGGTACAAAACCTTGAGCAAAATGTCCTACTTTATCGTAATTATTTCTGGTTTGATCAAACGTTTCTTTAATCCAATCAAATAAAGGCACTTCCGCATACGTGTAATGTCCGCCCAAAAATAAAATGAAGCAATGTAATAAAATGAAAAAGTAGGTATAATTTGTAAATTGGAAATTCTTATAAGTAAAAATCAAAACTAAAAGTCCAATAATAGCTGGTACTACTTCTAAAAACCATGTAAAATATTCTTTCGGTTGAATAGCTGAAATTGCTAGTCCTACAAGAAATAAAACGATGTATATTTTTAATGTTTTCATAATTTATTTACAAAAATGTTTTTATTTTTTTAAACACTGATTAAAGAAATTTTAAAAAATTCATATAATTTCTTTGATCTGCGTTGTAACTATTTATTTGTATACTTTTACTTTTTACTTGGCTCTTTCCCTTTCAACAACTCTTCTACTTCTTTTTCTCGTTTGATATCGTCTAAAACCCATTTTAATTCGGGGTCAATTTTGTTTTTTCTATCTTCAATCGTTGGAATAATTTCTTTATCAGGAAAAATTCCTCTTCCCTCAATATCTGTTTTCCCAAAAGCGCTAACTAAAGCCAAACCTATTTTTAAATTCACTTTACTATTGGGTAATTGTACTAAAGGCATTTGTGCAGCTACAGTTCCATTGTAAGCACCACCAGTTTCTTCGCCAACAAAAAAGGCCCGTTTAGTAGATTTTAAATTGGAAGAAATGATACTCGATGCAGAGAAACTTCCACCATTAATTAAAACGTACACTTTTCCTTTAAAATTGTTAGGTTTAGGCTGACTTAATTTTGATAATTTTGTTCCAAATAAAAACTTATCGTCTTCTTTTCGCACTTTAAAATACGTAATCGAATAGAAAAATGGTGCGCCTAAAATCTTGAAAAATTTCACAACTGGCCCGCCACCTTTAAAATAATCTACATGTAATTTACTTGTACGAGAAACCACTTCATAATCGTCAATAAAAACAAAAGGTTCAGGAGTTAAATAACTGTATAAATCGCCAATTTCGAACAATCTTCCTCCAGGATTATTTCGCAAATCTATAATTAAATTTTTGGTATTACTAGCAGCTAATTTCTCAAAAGATTCTTTATAAAAATCGGCCGAATTTCCGTTATTAAATTGCTTGATAGTTAATATTGCTGTTGTGCTATCGTTTTCAATAAATTTTAATTCACGCGTGAAGGTTTTGGTATCTTTATTATAGCCATATTTGCTATTAAACTTCATTTTTTCTTTCTGTTCTTTCTTAGATAATTTGATGCTACTTGCTTTAGAATTAGTTCCGAAAGTATCTCTTTTTATCACAAATAGAGAATCCTTATCTTCTAACTTAAGAAGCAATTTTATACTATCTTGCACTTTACCTTTATCTAAATTATAAAACACACCAAAGTTTCTTCCTAGATAATGAGGATAAAAAGTTTTATTATATCCGTCAGAAGAAATTCTGGTTTTATACATCGAAATTAAGTCTGAAGGTCTTTCATTATTAACTAAAAGCACCTCTGTATTTTCTTTAATATCGTGACGAGAACGATTTTTTAAAATGATTAATTTGTTATCAATAAATTCGAAATCAAATTGTGAAAAAGCAGATTTTCCTCTTTTTTTAAGTAGTTTTTGTTCTTTTTTTGATAACCTTTCTAAACTTGGAGAAATGCCTAAATGGCCTTGACCAATGGTTTTAACAACTTGACTCAACTCTTTGTAAAACGCCAATCCCGACATGGGTTTATTTATAGACTTTTTTAAGCTGTCGAATTTATAGTCTAGTTTTTCTTTCGAAATGTACCAATATAATTTGGGGTGTAATTGCTTAATTTTTTTATAAGAGAAATCAACATCATTTTGAAGTTTCGTAACTGAAATAGGTTGCGATAAACTTTCATTAAAACGCTTGGTCGATTCACAAGATAATAGTAGAAATACACTTGTAAGGAATAGTAATTTCTTCATAAAAAAAGTGTTGTTTTTTGAGTTAAACAAATCTAACTAAAAAAAACATCAAATCCATAACGAATAATCATAATGCAAACCACAAAAAGAAACAGTTGTCTGATAAAAGCATTTCCTCTTAAAATTGCCATTCGAGAACCAATACTGCTTCCAATAATGTTGAAAACTGCCATAATAATTGCGATTTCTAGAATATAATTCCCTTGAGAAATAAATACATAAAGCGCCGAAACATTGGTGACACAATTAATTACTTTCGCATAAGCTGAAGCTTCTAAAAACTCGAATCCTAATAAAGCAACAAATCCTAAAACTAAAAAACTTCCTGTTCCTGGACCTAAAAAACCATCATAAAATCCAATTAGTATTCCTAAAAGTATGCCGTAAATATATTTCCTTTTTTGGGATAATTTTTTGGAAGGAAGAGATCCAAAATCTTTTTTCTTAAACGTATAGATTGCGATGGCAATTAACATAAAAAAGATAAAAGGTTTTAGAATATTGACATTAATTTGGCTGACTAATTTCGCACCAATAAAAGAAAACACAAAAGAAGTAACGGCTGTAATTGATAATAATTTCCAATTGAATTGCACCCGTTTTGCATATTGCATAGCTGCGATGGAAGTTCCGGAAAGTCCAGCGATTTTATTTGTTCCGAAGGCCGTTGGAATTGTAGAATTTGGAAATAAAATCATGAATGCTGGAAACTGAATTAAACCGCCGCCGCCCACAACAGCATCAATAAAACCAGCAAAAAGTGAAGCAATTGCTATAATTATTAGAATAGAAATATCATATTGGGCAAAAAGTTCAAATAAATTCATGTTGGCAAAAATAAAAAAACCGACACAAATTTGAGTCGGTTTTAAAAATATAATATTATTTCTTCTTTAAGAAGAATGCACTTATTAGTGAAAAGGCAATTCCTAATGGAAAAATTTCTACGTAAGTCATCCCAATAATTCCAAGTGGAGAACTATAAACCTTTTTCATCCACTTTAGTTCTTCTTGCTTGGTTGCTATTTCCTCTGTAGGCGTTGTTTTCAGGACAATTTCTGAATATCTTTCTATAAAATCTGGGAAAAAATTATAATAAATGACTAACCAAACTAGTACATAAATTGTTGAAGTAATAAAAGCAATTAGAATTCCAGTTTTAAAAGCATTTCCAAAACTAATAACATCCTGACTTGCTTTACGTTGTTGCAAAATTCCAAAAATCACAAAAGAGAAAGCTAAAATCATACTTCCGAATCCGATAAACATGTTGGGTTCTACATTTGGATTGGATTTCATCGAATAAGTTACAAAACACATCACAGCTGAAACGATTAAACCTCCAAAAAATCCATTCTTTAAAATAATCTGATTCATATTAAGTTGTTTTTAAGGTTGAATTTCAAATGTAAAGAATTTATTTAATTTATTTTATCCAATTTTCAATCCATTTTTCATCTCATGGTTGGGTGCGATTAAAGAAACAACATTATCATCACCAACTGCACCTAAAATTAAGCATTCACTCATGAAATTTGCAATTTGCTTGGGTGGAAAATTCACTACAGCTACAACTTGTTTCCCAATTAAATCTTCTGGTTGATATAATTTGGTAATTTGCGCTGATGTTTTTTTGATACCAATTTCACCAAAATCGATAATAACTTTATAAGCAGGAATTTTTGCTTCTTGAAAAACTTCCGCATGAATAATAGTACCTACGTGCATAGCTACTTTAGTAAAATCTGAAAATGTAATTGTATCCATTTTGTTTTCTATTTTCTAAAATTAAATATCACGAAATAATTATCGCTTCATTTAATTCCAAATCTGTAGGTTGTTCAAACCAATTTTCCATAAAATTAAAATCTTCTAAAGTTACGTCAAATTCGTAAGTGATTCCTTTTTCTGCATTTCGTTTTAAAATTCTTTGCCATCTTTCTTCTTTTGAAAGATTTAGATAATGAAGTTGAATTTCTAATTTGTTATCCGAAGCGAATTTTCTGAATTTTTCTCGATGTGAGAACTTGGACAAGCCTAAATCTAAAATAGAATCTGTGCCTGCATTTTCTAATTGAAGAATTAGATTTTTAATCATTTCTTCAGCTCTGTCAATACGTTCCAAAAACCATTCTAATCCATCCGTTTCTTTTTTGTCTGATAAAAATAAGGTTTTATTCCAAGTGTCAATTGAAAAAATTATGCCTTTGTTTTGACATTTCAATTGGTTGCAATAAGTAGTTTTTCCCGAACCTGTATTGCCTACGATTAAGTGAATCATTTTGATGAATTTTATTCAAAACTACAAAAAACCGATTAAACTAAACGTTCCAAAACACCTTTTCGCTTGACAATATTTTTATAATCCCATTGTATGATTTTAGATTTTTCTATCCAACGGATTATTTCTTCTTTATTAATTTCTGAAACAGTTGTATATCTTTTCGAAGCATCTTTGAACTTTCCAGAACCATTTTCGAGAGCTTCTTCTTCAAAACTAGCGCCGCTCCAAAACATTAATCTTACAGAATCTTTTAATTTATCGTAACCCACAATCGGATTTCCATCTAAAAACCAAACAGGATGCGCATGCCAAACTTTGTTTTCCGCTTCGGGAAAGTTTTCCGAAATAATATCGCACAAATGAGTACAAATTAGATAACTTTCTCCAACTTGATTGTTATTGTATTTTTGAATATCTGGATGCATAGTTTTCTTGACTAATTTTAGTAAATATAAAAAAAGTCTAGTAATCTTTTAACTACTAGACTTAAAGTTTGACACTATTTTTACTTATTCCTGATTTCTAAAAACCAATTGATTATCAAAACAATCAATCAAAACAATGGCATCTGTTTTAATATTTCCGGCTAAGATTTCTTTAGACAGTTTATTTAAAACTTCACGCTGAATGACTCTTTTTACTGGTCGGGCTCCGAATTCTGGTTCGTACCCTTTTTGAGCTAAATAGTCAATGGCTTCATCCGTTGCAGTCATTGAAATGTGTTGATTTTCTAACATTTTGAATACCGATTTCAATTGTAAACCTACAATTTGCTTGATATTCGCACTCGTTAAAGGCGTAAACATTACAATATCGTCAATTCTATTGATAAATTCTGGTCGGACCGTTTGTTTCAACAAGCCTAAAACCTCAACTTTTGCCAATTCCATTGCGGTTTCCAAGCTTCCCTTCATGTTTTCGAATTTCTCCTGAATAATATGACTTCCCATATTCGAGGTCATGATAATAATCGTGTTTTTGAAATCTGCTAAACGACCTTTATTATCGGTTAATCTTCCTTCATCTAAAACTTGTAATAAAATATTAAAAGTATCAGGATGCGCTTTTTCAATTTCATCTAACAAAATTACCGAATACGGTCTTCTTCGAACAGCTTCTGTTAATTGTCCGCCTTCATCATACCCAACGTAACCTGGAGGAGCACCGACTAATCTGCTGACACTATGACGTTCTTGATATTCACTCATATCAATTCGAGTCATCGCATTTTCATCATCGAATAAATAATCGGCTAACGCTTTGGCTAATTCTGTTTTTCCAACACCAGTTGTTCCTAAGAAAAGAAATGTTCCTAATGGTTTTTTCATGTCTTGTAAACCGGCACGACTTCTTCTCACAGCATCTGAAATCGCTTCAATAGCTTCTTCTTGTCCGACTACTCTTTTGTGCAATTCATCTTCTAAATTCAGTAATTTTTCACGTTCGCTTTGTAGCATTTTAGTCACTGGAATTCCTGTCCATTTGGCAACAACTTCAGCAATATCTTCTTGAGTAACTTCCTCTTTGATTAACGATTTTTCGCTTTGATTTTCCAACAATTCGATTTGCAACTCATCTACTTTCTTTTGTGCTTCGATGATTTTACCGTATCTAATTTCTGCTACTTTTCCGTATTCTGCTTCGCGTTCTGCACGTTCTGCTTCTACTTTAAAATCTTCAATTTGTTGTTTGTAATTTTGAATCGCATCAACAATATCTTTTTCTGATTTCCATTTCGCGTAAATTTCATTACGTTGTTCTTTCTGTTCAGACAATTCAATGTTTAAAATTTTTAATTTCGATTCGTCATTCTCACGCTTAATGGCTTCAATTTCGATTTCTAATTGCATAATTTTTCTATCCAAAACATCTAATTCTTCTGGTTTTGAATTGATTTCCATACGTAATTTTGAAGCCGCTTCGTCCATTAAATCAATGGCTTTATCTGGTAAAAATCGATTTGTAATATATCTTTGAGATAATTCTACCGCGGCAATAATTGCATCGTCTTTGATTTGAACTTTATGATGTGCCTCGTATTTTTCTTTGATTCCACGTAAAATCGATATCGCACTTTCTGTATCCGGTTCATCTACTGTAACTCTTTGAAAACGACGTTCTAAGGCTTTATCTTTTTCAAAATATTTTTGATATTCATCTAAAGTCGTAGCACCAATAGCACGTAATTCGCCTCGAGCTAAAGCTGGTTTTAAAATATTCGCTGCATCCATCGCACCTTCTCCACCACCTGCACCAACTAAGGTATGAATTTCATCAATAAAAAGAATGATATCTCCTTCCGCAGCGGTTACTTCTTTTACTACGGCTTTTAATCTTTCTTCAAATTCTCCTTTGTATTTCGCTCCAGCGATAAGCGCGCCCATATCCAAAGAATATACGATTTTATCTTTTAGATTTTCTGGTACATCACCATCTACAATTCTGTGCGCTAATCCTTCAGCAATAGCCGTTTTACCCACACCAGGTTCACCCACTAACATTGGATTATTTTTAGTTCTACGTGTTAAAATTTGTAACACTCTACGAATTTCTTCATCTCGACCAATTACAGGATCTAACTTCCCATTTTGAGCTAAATCATTTAGATTTTTTCCGTATTTATTTAAAGCATCATACGTTTCTTCTGCGGAAGATGATGTTACTCTTTCTCCTTTTCGAAGTTCTGTAATTGCAGTAACTAAATCTTTTTCGGTTACACCTTGATCCTTTAATATTTGTGCGACTTTACTTTTCGATTTGAAAATACCTAAGATGATATGCTCAATAGAAACAAAATCATCATTCATTTTTTTGGCTAAAATTGAGGCTTCATTTAAAGTTGAAGAAGCGTCACGAGATAACATAATTTCTCCGCCAGAAACTTTAGGAAAACTCTGAATCGTACTATCTAATACTTTTTGAAACAAATCGATATTAACATTTACTTTTTTCAAAATAAATGGTGTAACTGTCGAATCCACTTCTAAAATAGCTTTAAAAATGTGTTCGTTTTCAAGCTGTTGTTGCCCAAAACTTTGTGCAATTTGCTGTGCTTGTTGCAAAGCTTCTTGCGATTTAATGGTTAAATTATTTAAGTTCATATTTTTTTGTGATTAAACTAACATTACTTTATACAATTGAATAGTATATTTGCAAAGATTTTGGTCAATTTATATTCCAAATTCAATTAAACGACAAAATGTCGGGTTTTTAAAGGTTTTAACCAAATAAAAACGACAAAATGTCTTAAAATATGACGAAATATGAGTTTTTTTAAAAATATCTTTGGAGAAAACAAAACCGA
>Ga0156297_1088_pt1 | contig 13776 bp, 13 predicted proteins | sample RifCSPlowO2_12_FD_107945 | JGI IMG/M metagenome (GOLD analysis project Ga0156297, IMG submission 107945) | Flavobacteria bacterium RIFCSPLOWO2_12_FULL_31_7
AAGATTCGAAATGTATGCCAGTGGCTTTACCAAGTTGTTCGTATTTCATTTCGATTCCGTACACACCAGCCCGACAAATGTTAAATGCAGGTTTACCGTTAGCTTTAGCTTCAGATTTTAATCCAGGAACCACGCCTTCAGGAAATATGCATTTTGTAGTTGCAACGGCTTGTATCAAAATGAAAATGACACCAGAGGAAGCGATAAATGCTGCAACAATAAATGGAGCTTACGCGATGGATTTAAGCGATTCTCACGGAAGTATAACAAAAGGTAAAAAAGCGAATTTTATCATTACGAAACCTTTACATAGTTATTACGAAATTCCGTATTGCTTTGCCACGAATTTGATTGATAGTGTTTGGTTGGATGGGGAAAATGTAAGTTTTTAATTTTAACCCTCGAAGGGTTTTGAACCCTTCGAGGGTTAAAATATTTTATTATATTTGTATCATACAAGCCATTAAAATTAATACAAATGCAAATAGTTACACCAATACTTGCCGGAAATTACTATCATATCTACAACAAAGGAAATAATGGAGAAAATATTTTCTTTGACAACGATAATTACTATCATTTCTTAAAACTTTACGCAAAATACATCAATCCAATTGCAGATACTTATGCTTGGTGTTTATTAAAAAACCATTTTCATATTGCAGTTAGAATAAAAACTCGTGAAGAAATTTCTGAAAATGATTTAACTTATACTACAGTTGAAAAACCAAAAATAATTGATGCTTCTAAACAATTTTCACATTTTTTAAATGCTTACACACAAGCTATAAATAAAAAACATAAAAGAACTGGAAAAATTTTTCAATCAAAATTTAAAAGAAAACTAATTGATTCAGAAGAGTATTTAAAGAATATAATTTATTACATACACCACAATCCTGTACATCACGGCTTTTGTAAAAGTATGAATCTTTATCCATGGAGTTCTTATGAAACCATAGTTTCAACTAAAAATACAAAATTAAAAAGAAATGAAGTAGTTGATATGTTTGGGAATATTTCAAATTTTATTGAATATCATAATTCTGATTTTTCAATAAATGATTTTATTGATGAGTTTCATTAACCCTTCGAGGGTTTTGAACCCTCGAAGGGTTAATGAAACTTAAAACTCCGCTTCCACTTTAATCTCCATTACTTCCTTCGTAATAGGATGTTCAAACTGAATCCATTCTGCATGTAAATGCAATCTATCGGCTTTTGTGCCATATAAATCGTCACCTACAATTGGTGTATGTAAACCTAAACTATGAGAAGCATGAACGCGCAATTGGTGCGTTCTTCCAGTAATAGGATAAAAATACACCTTAGTTTTTCCGTCTTTCACTTCAATAGTTTTCCATTTGGTTTTAGCTGGTTTTCCATGTTCGTCGCAAACTAATTGTCTTGGCCTGTCGTCTAAATCTACTCGCAAAGGCAGATCGATATAACCATAAGATTGTGCTAATAAACCATCCAATAGAGCTACGTAACGTTTCTTAATGGTTCGATTGATAAACTGACTTTGTAATTGTACCGCTGTCGCTTCATTTTTCGCGATAAGCATAATTCCGGAAGTCGACATATCTAAACGGTGTACAATTAGCGGACCAGTGGACTCAGGATATTTTGCTGCAATTCGAGCATAAACCGAATCAGAAATGGTTTTCCCTGGAACCGATAAAAATTCCGTTGGTTTATTTATAACGAGCATGACTTCATCTTCGTACACAATTTCAATATCTTTTCCTTCGGCATGATTCATAATAAAAGGATTTTCATCCATTTCTAAATCTTGTAACATATGTCCCATCAAAATCGGTTCACATTTACTTTTGCATGAAGGATAAAATTGTTTGTGTTGACGAACTTCAGAATTGGGCGATTGTCCCCACCAAAATTCTGCCATACAAATGGGTTTCAAATTATGTTGAAAAGCGTAATGCAATAACTTCGGAGCAGCACATTCCCCTGCCCCAGCTGGTGGATTATCATTAAAAATTTCACCTAAACTTTTCTTCTCTTTATATTGATTTAAGAACGAATATTCTGCAAATAATTTTTGTTGCAATTGAGACGATTTTGCTTTACGTTCTTCTTTTAATTGACTGATTTCATTGGTAAAAACAGCTACTTTTTCTTCTAACGATTGTAAAGTCAGCTTCCAATATTTTGTCATTTTTTTCAGCAAAATACTTTCTTGCTTACTTTCTTCCGACAATTCGAAATTCAAATGTTGTAAATCTTCTTCGTTTAAAGTTGGTGCAAGTTGATTTCTCTTTTCATCCCGAAGAATTTTTTGCTCTTTAATTCTCGTTTTTTGCTGTTGCAATTCGGATTCCGCTTGAATTTTGGATTGATTGAAGTTCTCTAAAGTCGTGTGATAATCAGAATTCTTTTCTAAACTTTCAATTTTACGATTGTATGCATTTAACAATTCTTCTTCTTTACGGAAAAAACTATTTTCGGTTAACATATCAAAAACCGTTGGTACAAAATAATTATGATGATTTTCATTGGCTAATTTTCCAGAAAACGCCCATAAATAACCTAATTCACCTTCTTCATTCTGACAAACCAAAACACCAAACATTTTTCCAATTATCAAACCTGTTTGAGTTTCATCTAAGCCAAAATTATGTTCGAAATCCGTTTGTGTTTCTAAATAATTTTGAAGCGCTGAAGCTGCAATTTTACTTAACGGATGCGGCTGATAATAAAACGGAAAGGTGAATTTTTCAGGCAAAGAAATCCCTGAAATATCGGTTGTAAAAGGTTGAAAAAATTGGTTTTGCATTGGGCAAAGATAAAGTAATAGAGTTGTATTACCAATTAGGTTGTATATTTCTAAAACTAGTTCATAAAAATGAATCAATTTTAAATGTTTGCCGCGAATTTTCGAATTAATCGAATTTTTATATGTTTAACTTAGTAAAGCCAATGAAAATCATATAATAAGTGTTATTAAAAAATTAAAAAAAACTCGGAAACATTTTTTTTTACAACTTGCTTATTTTATTTTTGCAATTATATTAAAAAAACCAAAACGAGAAATGGGAAGAGCGTTTGAATTCAGAAAAGGAAGAAAAATGAAGCGTTGGTCGGCAATGGCTAAAGCATTTACCAGAATTGGTAAAGATATTGTAATGGCGGTAAAAGAAGGTGGTCCAAATCCAGAATCTAACTCGCGTTTAAGAGCAATTATTCAAAACTCGAAGGCAGTTAACATGCCAAAAGAAAACGTAGAACGCGCCATTAAAAAAGCAACTGACAAAGACACTGCTAACTATAAAGAAATTTTATTTGAAGGTTACGCACCACACGGAATTGCTGTTTTAATTGAAACCGCTTCAGATAACAACAACAGAACCGTTGCAAATATTAGAAGTTATTTTAATAAATGTAACGGAACAATGGGAACGCAAGGTTCGGTCGAATTTATGTTCGATCATACGTGTAACTTCAGAATTCCAGCTGCTGGACAAGATATTGACGAATTAGAATTAGAAATGATTGATTTCGGGGTGGAAGAAATTTTCGCTGATGAGGAAGATGGAATTTTAATGTACGCGCCTTTTGAAAGTTTCGGAGCCATCCAAAAAGAATTAGAAGCTAGAGGTTTAGAAATTTTATCTTCTGGATTTGATAGAATTCCACAAGTAACAAAAGAATTAACGCCAGAACAAGTGGCTGATGTGGAAAAATTATTAGAAAAAATTGAAGAAGACGATGACGTAATGAACGTTTTCCATACAATGGTGGAAGCTTAGCATTCCGTTTACAGAAATATGAAAAATGCAGAATTTAAAATTTAAGTTCTGCATTTTTTCTTCCAACTTCTAACTCCTAACTTCATATGAACATTAAACTTATCGCCATAGGCAAAACCGACAATAAAAATCTGCAAGCTTTAATTGACGAATACACCAAACGTTTAGGGTTTTATATTAAGTTCGATTTAGATATTATTCCGGACATCAAAAACGTCAAAAACTTATCGGAAAGTGAGCAAAAAGTAAAAGAAGGGCAACTTATTTTATCCAAATTAACACCAACTGACCAATTAATTTTATTGGATGAAAACGGAAAAGAATTTAACAGCGTTGGTTTCTCTGATTTCTTACAAAAGAAAATGAATTCTGGAATTAAAACGTTGGTTTTTGTCATTGGTGGACCTTACGGATTTTCAGAAGAAGTGTATCAAAAAGCACAAGGAAAAGTGGCACTTTCACAAATGACTTTTTCACACCAAATGGTTAGATTATTTGTAATTGAGCAAATTTATCGTGGTTTTACGATTTTAAATAACGAACCATATCATCATAATTAATGAGACAATTTTTCAATGTGTGAATATGCCAATTAAATTATTGACTAATTGCCTAATCGGCTCATTAGTTTCACACACTCCACCGCTTCTTTTACATCATGAACTCGTAAGATATTTGCGCCTTTTTGTAAGCAGAAAGCGTGTAAAAAAGTGGTTCCGTTTAAAGCATCTTTTGGTGAAGTTTCTAACGCTTTATAGATCATCGATTTTCTTGAAATCCCAGCTAATATGGGTAAATCGTGAAATTGAAGCAATTCTAAATTTTGTAATAATTCGTAATTGTGTTCGATTGTTTTCGCAAATCCGAATCCAGGATCGATGATAATATCGTTTAATCCAAAAGTTCTTGCTTTGGCAATTCGTTCCGAAAAATAAAAATTCATTTCTTTCACTAAATCTTCATATTGCGATAAGCTTTGCATCGTTTTAGGTGTGCCTTTCATATGCATCATAATGTATGGAACTTGTAATTTCGCAACGGTTTCCAACATCTTTTCATCTAACAAACCTGCTGAAATATCATTGATAATTGCTACTCCATTTTCGACAGTTTGCTTGGCGACTTCACTTCTAAACGTATCAATCGACAATAAAATATCAGGAAATTTATCGACTAATACTTTCACAATTGGAACCACTCGATTCAATTCTTCTTCTTCCGAAACAAATTCTGCTCCAGGTTTACTCGAATAACCGCCTAAATCAATAAACGTAGCACCATCGTGTAACATTTTCTCCACTTGTAAAATAATTTCATCGGAATTCGTAAGTTTTCCACCATCAAAAAATGAATCTGGCGTAACATTAACAATTCCCATGACTTTGGGTGTTGATAAATCGATAAGTGTTCCTTTACAGTTTATTGTTGACATACAATTTTTTAGTTATATTTGAACTTTGATACAAATATAAAATAATAATGAGCAATACCTCACAAGAATACGACAAAGTAATTGCAATTTGCAGAGAATTATTTACCAAAAAAGCTCACGATTACGGAACAGCTTGGCGCGTTTTACGTTTGCCATCTTTAACCGATCAAATATTTATTAAAGCACAACGCATCAGAAGTTTACAAGAAAATGAGGTGCGAAAAGTTGATGAAGATGAAACTTCAGAATTTATCGGAATTATCAATTATTGTGCGATGGCGTTAATCCAAATGGATAAAGGAATTGCCACACAACCTGATATGGCCGCTGATGAAGCGATTCAACTTTACAACGAAAAAATTGCCATCACAAAGCAATTAATGGAAGATAAAAATCATGATTATGGTGAAGCTTGGCGCGATATGCGAGTAAGTTCTTTGACAGATTTAATCATTCAGAAGTTATTACGTGTGAAACAAATTGAAGATAACAAAGGAAAAACCATAGTTTCTGAAGGAATTGACGCCAATTATCAGGATATGATTAACTATTCGGTTTTCGCTTTGATTCATTTGGGATTTAGTAAATAGTTATTCCGCAGAGATTCACAGAGAAAAACACAAAGTCACGCATAATATATTTTAAAATCTCAGAAAACACAATAACATTTCATTAACAAAAGGTTTCAATTTGCTTACTTATATTTGATAAATTAAAAAACTCAGTGTAGCTCTGTGTATTCTTTGCGAATCTCTGTGTAACAAATAATCTCATGAATAAAAAAAATATAGCTTGGGCAATAAGAATTGTAATTGCCTTATTATTTATCGTTTCAGCGGTAGCAAAACTTTCTAAAGGTCAAATTTTAGATTCGCCTTATTTTGCGATTTCTACGTTTGAGGTCAAACAATTGTATACGCTAGGTTTTTCTGAAACTATTGCTCCTTATTTTTCAAGAATTTTAATTGGAATAGAATTCGCACTTGGATTTTTATTATTAATTAATCATCATTTAAAACGAATAACGATTCCGATTACCATTGGATTATTAGTCGTTTTTATTGGTCATTTAAGTTACGTGACATTTTTAAGCGGCGGAAACACTGGAAATTGTGGTTGCTTTGGAGAATTAATTCCAATGACACCAATTGAAGCCATTATCAAAAACATTATCGCAGTCGGATTATTAGTTTGGCTTTGGAAAATATTAGAAAACGATAAAAAATCGAACTTTTGGATTTTAACAACCGTTACTCTAGCATGTATTTTAGGTTTATTTATGATTGCTCCGATGAAGGCTTCAACAACATCAAGTTTCGAATCAACTGAAACTATTGCAACTGAAATTGACAGTTTAAATTCTGATTCAACTAAAATAACAACAGACTTAAACTTATCAACTGATCTTTTAGATAAATCGAAAGATTCATTAAAAACTAAAACAGAAAAAGTAACTGAAGATGTCAAAAAAGATGTTGGTCCAAAATCAGTATTTTCAGGTTATTCAGAATTTTATGCTGATATAGATAAAGGCCAAAAAATATTGTGTTTCTTCGTTCCAGGTTGCGAACATTGTCGTGATGCCGCGAGAGATTTAAACGCTTTACAAAAAAAACATAAAGATTTTCCACAAGTACAAATCGTATTTATGGATGAAGAAGCAGAAAAAATTCCTGATTTCTTTAAATATGCAGGCAAACAATTCCCTTATAAAGTGATTGATGTGATTCCGTTTTGGACCAAATTAGGTTCAGGAAAAGACACACCTGGAGTTGTATATTTACACAATGGGAATGTCATTAAATTTTTCGATGGAATTGCAGAAAAAGCGTTTAACAGTAAAGCATTAGAGAAAGTAATTTATAAATAATAGAATAATAATTAAGAAAAAATAATTATGAAAAAAATCTTAGCCACATTAGCATTAGGACTTAGCTTAACTTCTTGTGAAGCACAAACCGAATTTTCAAAAGAAAGTTTAACCGCAAAATTAACTACAATTGACAATAAAGATATTTCTTTTGAAGAAATCTTAAAACAAAATGAAGGCAAAGTTGTGGTGATTGAAGTTTGGGCATCTTGGTGTTCAGATTGTGTGAAAGCTATGCCGCAAATCAAAGAAATAAAAGCAAAATATCCAGATGTAGCGTTTGTAAATTTATCTTGCGACAAAACTTTCGATGCATGGAAATCAGGGATTGAAAAACACGAAGTTTCAGGTGATAACTTTTTAATCAAAGACGGAATGAAAGGGGAATTTGGAAAATCAATCAAATTAGATTGGATTCCACGTTTCATTGTTTTGGACAAAAAAGGAAACATTGCTTTATTCAGAGCTATTGAAAAAGACTTTGATCTAATAAAAGAAACAATCGAAAAAGCTAAATAAAAACATAAAGAAGCATTTTTATTCTTTTAAAACAGATTGAAGAAATTTTAATAATTTTTACAATTTGTGTTGAAAAAAAATGTTGTAACTAAATTAAAAAATGAGAAAAAACATCGTCGCTGGTAACTGGAAAATGAATAAAACCTTACCGCAAGCCATAGAATTAATCAACGAAATCAAAAACAACAAACCGAATAACAATGCTGAAGTTATTTTAGCAACGCCATTTCCTTATTTAGCCAAAGCGGTGGAATTAGTTACTGGAACGGATATTAAAATTGCTGCACAAAACATGCATCAAGCTGAAGGTGGTGCTTTTACTGGTGAAGTTGCTGCATCCATGTTAACTAGTGTTGGTGTGAATACTGTAATTTTAGGTCATAGTGAAAGAAGAGCTTATTTTCATGAAAGCGATGCGTTATTAGCGAATAAAGTTGACACGGCTTTGACTCATGATATGACAGTAATTTTTTGCTTTGGCGAAGAGTTAAAAGACAGACAAAACGACAATCATTTTAATGTAGTAGAATACCAATTACGTGACGGCTTATTTCACATTTCGAAAGAGAATTGGAAGAATATTGCATTAGCATACGAACCAGTTTGGGCAATTGGAACAGGCGAAACGGCTTCTCCAGAACAAGCGCAAGAAATGCATTTATTCATAAGAAATTTAGTAGATGAAGTTTTTGGAAATGAAATTGCTGAAAACGTTTCAATTTTATATGGTGGAAGCGTAAAACCAGACAACGCCAAAGAAATTTTCTCTAAACCAGATGTTGATGGCGGATTAATTGGTGGTGCAGCTTTAAACGCTACCGATTTCTTCGGGATTATTTCTGGAATATAAAAAGATGGAAGCTGGAAGCTGGAAGATTTTTTTTAACACTTACAGCTTCAAACTTCAAACTCCCCGCTTTTATGGAATACATTCTAATCCCAATCGTTGCTTTACTTGCTTCTGCCCTAACCTTTTTTTCTGGATTTGGTTTAGGAACGTTGTTATTGCCTGCTTTTGCTTTATTTTTTCCCGTTGATGTGGCGATTGCGTTAACCGCGATTGTACATTTTTTAAACAATGGATTCAAATATTTCTTAGTTCAAAAGCATATCAATTGGAAAATTGCTTTACAATTTGGATTTCCTGCCTTACTATTTTCTTTTCTTGGTGCTTTTCTTTTAGATAAAATTACACATGCAAATATTCTAATGGAGTACACTTTGAACCATAAAATTTTTCAAATTACATTGATGAAAATTATCGTGGCAGTTTTATTGATTTTCTTCGCTTTATTTGAATTAATTCCGAAATTAAAAAACTTACAATTTCCCGAGAAATATTTAGCGATTGGCGGAATTTTGAGTGGCTTTTTTGGTGGACTTTCCGGACATCAAGGTGCTTTGAGAAGTGCTTTTTTAACCAAAGTCGGTTTATCAAAAGAAGCTTTTATTGCCACTGGAGTAATTATCGCTTGCATGATTGATTTAAGTCGAATGTCTGTTTATTTTACTAACATTTCAAAAGTGAAGGACGGTTTAAACATCAACTTAATTTGCATTGCTACTCTTGCCGCTTTTATTGGTGTATATTTCGGAAACAAATTGGTCAAAAAAATAACCATAAACACCATTCAGAAAATCGTAGCATTTATGATTATTGTGTTTGCTATGGCTTTAGGATTTGGGATTGTTTAGTTTTAAAAACTATTTCTTCCATTCCACAATTGTATCATTTGGTAAATCGTATTCGTAAAGTTTTCTTTTTACGCTATCTAAATATACCCAACCGCAAGAAGAAAATCTAGGATTGCTTCCATCTTCTTCAGTAACATGAACTCCAATTTTGTATATATAAAATTGAGTAGAATCATTTTTAATAGTTTGATCAAATTACCAATCTAGATTATCCTTACTTTTTAATGCAGAAACAATTAGCTCATTTTTAGAATTTCTCACATAATAAGATATTAAATCATCTTGCCAATTTGTATTGTAAGCTCTATTTTCCGTGCTTTCAGATTTAACTTCTAAAGTATCTTTCTGATTTACTTGAGTTTGGGAATTACTTTCTGTGTTTTTTGGTTTCCTTTCTATCGCAAGATAAAAAAGCAAAAAGTAAAATTATTAAGCTAGTTTTTTTTATTTTTATATTCTTTTCTCTATTTTCTATTCTCTCTCTTCACATAATTATGCAAAAAATCGCCTTTTGGTTTTCCTAAATCGAAAGAACTAAATTTTGTTAAAAAACGTGTGGAAGTTCTCGCTTCGTCTTTGTCCCAATTTTCATATTCGATGCGATAAATAGCTGAGTACATTTCGGCACGACCTACACCATGAAAACAGTGAATTAAAACAGGATAATTTGCTGCATTATCCATAACTTTAAAAAAAGCTTCTAAATTATGAGGTTGTGGTACTTGATCTGAACCAATATTAAAATAATTTAGACCTTTAATTTTAGCAGCTGCTTCTTTTTCTGCAATTAATTCTTTTGGTATTTCTGGATTATTAACATCATCACCTGTTCCTGGATATCGCAAATCTATAATACTTTTAATATTGTGTTCTTTTACAAAATCAGCAATGTCATCTGGCGGAATCACACCACTTTTATAGACTTTCCCTTCAGAAATCACTTTAAAATTATGGTTGATTTTATAATCATAAAAGTAACTTTTTCCCCATAAAATAGCTGCAATAACAACTACTACTAATATTATTTTCTTTTTCATTATTTCTTCTTAATTTTAAAACTTAATGAGTTAACTTTTTATCAATAATTCTATTAAAATAATCCTGAATGAAAGCTTTACAAGCCAATTCCATATCATTCATTTCTTTATTTCGCTTCCCAATTAAATTGTGCAATTGTTTTTTATCATTTTTATCATAAAATCCAATCGCTTTTTTGCCATCAAAAGCACAAATATAATTTCCTCTAGCAAAGTTATATAAACCAGAGTTGTGATTGATTACAAAAGGTTGAATTTGTTGTTTTTTGTCAAGTAAACTCCTTCCCCAACTTCTAAAAGGCTTGTCGTAACCAATAATATCCATAACCGTAGGAAAAATATCCATATGCTGTGCCAATTCATTACTTTCGCCTTTTAATTTATATTTAGGCGAATAAAACAAGATCGGAATTGCTAAACGATTGGTAATTTTATCGTAATACTCTTCCATATAATTCACCAAATTACAATGATCCGCTGTAATAATAAAGATTGTGTTTTCAAACCAAGGTTGTTTTTTAGCTGATTCGAAAAACTTCTTAAAAGCATAATCGGTATAACCAACTGGCTGATGCATTGGATTGGTTCCTTTTGGAATTTTATTTCTGAATTCCTCTGGAACAATATAAGGTTCATGGGAAGAAACTGTAAAAATCGTACTGAAAAAAGGCGCTTTCTTTTTGCTAATTGTTTGGTTCATGAACTGCATGAAAGGCTCATCCCAAATGCCCCAAGAACCATCAAAATCTTTATCATTTCCGTATTCAGTCATTCCATAATAATGATCAAATCCTAAAATATTTCCAAAACCTAAAAAGCCCATGGAACCATTTGGAGCACCATGAAAAAAAGAAGTATCGTAGCCTTTACTTTTCAAACAAGAAACCATTGATTCTATTTTTTGTTTCGCATAAGGCGAAGACGTAAACGCATCTTTAAAAGAAGGAATTCCTGATAAAATTGCCGACATACCATGAATAGATTTGTAGCCATTTGCATAAGCATTTGTATAAATCAGACTTTCAGTCGCCAAAGAATCAATAAATGGTGTATAACTTATATAATCTTTAATTTTCGAGTTTTTATTGAACGCGCCAATATATTCTCTTCCCATACTTTCCGTAATAATCAAAACAATATTTGGCGAAGTTGAGCTGTTAGATTGGTAAAATTTAATCGGTTGAAAATTAGTATCAACAACAGCTTGTGGAATATTGAAATCGGTTTTTTTGAACGATTGTACACCTAAAGTTCTTAAAAAAGTAAAAGGCGAATTCAGCACCAAATCTGCTTGTTGTGCTTTTGTTACGTGTTGATTGGCATCAACTAAATTAATTGGTCTAGTACTTTTTTTGAAATCACCACGAATTCCACCAATACATAATGTAGCAATAATTAAAACTCCAAATATAGATTTTGCTACATATTTTAGCTTTGAATTTTCAACTAAATTTTGTTTCACTTTCACTTTTCGATATAAAAAAATCCAAGAAGCAGAAACCACAAAATACAATAAAAAAACATGCCAATACGTAATTAAAAAACGAAACAACATGCCTCCTTTTGCTTCTTCATTTTTAACTAAATCCCAAGCAGCAAGAGTTAAACGTGAAAAATTATATTTGTAATAGATAAAATCAACAAAATTAAAAGAGTAAAAAAGTAAATTCGTAATGAAATATAAATAGAATAAAACCTTTTGAAATTTAGGTTTTGTATTGATAAAAAACGGCAAAATAGATAGTAAAATAAACAACCCGTTTATATACAAAATCGCAGTCGTGTCAAAAGCTAAACCATGATATGAAATGCTCAAAAATTCGGAAATAGAATCTACTTCAACTATTTCGCTATTGAAAACATAAAATAATATTCTGGCAATAAAATAGAAGAAATAAACCAATAAAATTCTGTAAAACAGAACCTTATACTCATCTAATCTGAAAATAGATTTCATATTTAAAAATTTAATTCTTGCAAAATTAACAATATTCGAAGTTTTACCGTTAAAATATTTATAAATATCTATTTTTTTTATAAATTGCAGTTTAAAATCAACTCAAATGCAAAATATTACTAGACTTTTCGATTTCCCATATTACCAATTAGAGCACTATAATTTACCTGATGCTTTGGTGACTAAACAAGGAGGTCAATGGATCAAAACTTCAACACAAGAATATATAAATAAGGCCAATGCTTTGTCAAGAGCTTTATTAAATTTAGGCATTCAAAAAAACGATAAAATCGCTATCATTTCTTCTAACAATAGAACAGAATGGCATATTTCAGATATTGGAATTTTACAAACTGGTGCGCAAAACGTGCCAATTTATCCAACAATTTCTTCTGAAGATTATGAATATATTTTAAATCATTCGGAAGCTAAATATTGTTTCGTTTCTGATCAAGAAGTGTTCGATAAATTAAAAGCAGTACACTCTAGAATTCCTTTATTAGTTGAAATTTATTCGTTTAATGAAATTTCTGGTTGTAAAAAATGGAGTGATCTTTTAGAATCAGGTTCTGACACTTCCAACCAAAATACTGTGGAAGAACGTAAAAACAATGTTTTACCAACAGATTTAGCTACAATTATTTATACTTCTGGAACTACAGGAAAACCAAAAGGCGTAATGCTTTCTCATAACAATATTGTTTCTGATGTATTAAGTTCAGATAATAGAATGCCTTTAAGAAAAGGAAGTACTCGTGCGTTGAGTTTCTTACCAATTTGCCATATTTTCGAAAGAATGCTAACTTATGTGTATCAATATGGCGGAATTTCAATTTATTTTGCAGAAAGTATTGAGAAAATTTCAGACAATTTGAAAGAAGTACATCCGCATGTAATGTCAGTCGTACCAAGACTTTTAGAAAAAGTTTACGATAAAATTTATGCCAAAGGTGCTGATTTAACAGGAATCAAAAAGAAATTATTTTTCTGGGCTTTAGATTTAGGAATGGAATACAAACCATACAATGAAAATGGCGCTTTTTATAATTTCAAACTAGGAATTGCTAGAAAATTAATCTTTTCAAAATGGCAAGAAGGTTTAGGTGGCGAATTAGAACTTTTAGTTTCTGGAAGTGCTGCTTTACAAACCCGATTAACAAAAGTATTTACTGCTGCAGGAATTCCGGTTATGGAAGGTTACGGATTAACAGAAACTTCTCCAGTAATATCAGTAAACGATATGAGAAACAAAGGTTTCAAAATTGGAACTGTTGGGAAAGTAATTGATAATGTGGAAGTTAAAATTGCAGAAGATGGCGAAATTCTTTGTAAAGGTCCAAATGTAATGATGGGATATTATAAAGACGAAGCACAAACGGCTGAAGTGATTAAAAATGGCTATTTCCATACTGGTGATATTGGGGAAATTGACTCAGAAGGTTTCTTAAAAATTACAGATCGTAAAAAAGAAATGTTTAAAACTTCTGGTGGAAAAT
>Ga0156297_1029_pt1 | contig 13733 bp, 8 predicted proteins | sample RifCSPlowO2_12_FD_107945 | JGI IMG/M metagenome (GOLD analysis project Ga0156297, IMG submission 107945) | Flavobacteria bacterium RIFCSPLOWO2_12_FULL_31_7
ATCTTTGGTAATCCATTTGGAAAAGAATAAGGTCCTTGAAAAATGGGATGCGTTTTTGGAATTTCAATTAAATTATTATCTGGAAACAATTTTTTGATTTCTTTTCTGATATATTCGTCCATTCCGTAATTGTCGTCGATATGTAAAAACCCACCTGAATTTAGATAATTTCTAAGGTTTTGAACATCGTTATTACTAAAAACTACATTTCCATGACCTGTCATGTGAACAAAAGGATACAAGAATAATTCAGCGCTACCAACATCTACAGAATTAACTTTAGGATTTAGCTTTGTATTAATATTTTGATTGCAAAATCGAATTAAATTTGGAAGAGAAGTTGGATTGGCATACCAATCGCCACCTCCAGAATATTTTAAAACCGCAATTTCTTGGGAAAATCCCAAGTTCAAAACTAATAAAATTCCAAAAGCTAAGAGTTTATTCATTTTTTAGTACAATTGTATGACAAGCTACTAGCGCAGCAGTTTCTGTTCTTAATCGAGTATTTCCCAAAGTTACGGGAGTAAAATTATTTTCTAAAGCTAATTTAATTTCTTTTGTTGAAAAATCACCTTCGGGACCAATTAAAATAGTTACGGTTTGGTCTTTTTCTATTTCCTTTGAGAATGATTTTTTATCTGTTTCTTCGCAATGTGCGATGAATTTTTGTCCTTCATGATTTTTTTTGATGAAGGCTGATAAGGTAATCGCTTCGTTTATTTTTGGTAAATAATATTGATTCGATTGTTTTACCGCTGATTGAATTATTTTTTCTGCTCGATCAATTTTGTAAACTTTTCTTTCAGAATGTTCGCAAATAATTGGTGTGATTTCATGAATTCCGATTTCGGTAGCTTTTTCTAAAAACCATTCTAATCGGTCGTTCATTTTGGTTGGAGCTACCGCAATATGTGTGTAAAAAGATGTTGGTTCGAAAAACTGTTCTTCAATGATTTTTACTTCGCATTTTTTTTCTAATCCTAAAGATATTTCAGAAATAAATAAAAATCCTAATCCATTTGTAATGTGAATTTTATGACCTTCTTGTTTGCGTAAAACTTTAATAATATGTTTACTTTCTTCTTTGTCGAAAGTAAACGTTTTATCACCAGATTTTATGTCTGAATTATAGAATAATTGCATAGTTTTTAAAATTCAATTCTAGCTTTAGAAACAACATCAGACGTACTGAAATTTTCTTCTAAAAAATTATAATAACCTACAATTCCAATCATTGCAGCGTTGTCTGTTGTGTATTCAAATTTTGGAATATATGTCTTCCAACCGTATTTTGATTCTGCTTCTTTTAAAGTGTTTCTAATGCCAGAATTCGCAGAAACTCCACCACCAATTGTAATTTGAGTAACGCCAGTTTCGGCTACAGCCAATTTTAATTTATCCATTAGAATTTGGATGATTGTATGCTGAATGGAAGCACAAATATCATTTAAATTTTCAGTTATGAAATTTTCGTTTTCTGCTACATTTTTCTGAATAAAATATAGAATTTGCGTTTTTAATCCACTAAAGCTAAAATTTAAACCATCTACTTTTGGTTTAGTAAATGGAAACGCTTTCGGGTTACCTAATTTCGCATATTTATCGATTAAAGGTCCCCCAGGATAAGGGAGTCCTAATATTTTAGCGCTTTTATCAAAAGCTTCACCAACCGCATCATCTGTTGTTTCTCCAATGATTTGTAAATCAAAAAAACTAGCAACTTTTATAATTTGGGTATGACCACCTGAAATTGTTAAGGCAATGAAAGGGAATGTAGGTTTATCATATCCTTCTTCATCAATAAAATGGGCTAAAACGTGAGCTTTCATGTGATTAATAGCAATCAAAGGAATATTTAAACCTAAACTTAATGATTTTGCAAAACTTCCACCAACTAATAGCGATCCCATTAATCCTGGTCCTTGTGTAAAGGCAATACAATTTAGATCTTCTTTTGTAATTCCTGCTTTTTTTATAGCCATTTCTACTACTGGTACTATATTTTGCTGGTGCGCACGTGATGCTAATTCGGGAACTACACCGCCGTATTCTTCGTGAACTTTTTGTCCAGCTACAATATTTGACAACACTTTATCATTACATAAAACCGCAGCAGACGTGTCATCGCATGAACTTTCGATGGCTAAAGTGTAAATTTTTTCCGTATTTGTGATACTAGGCATGAAATTTGGTATAAAACAATTGTAAATGTCCTACAAAATTGCTTATTTTTGTTGCTATAAGCAAATAAAATTAGATTTGTTTTTCAAAATTAAATAAATAATATATCAAATCGGTAAAAAAAATATTTGTTCGTTCCATAATTGGGATACTGCTTTTAATGCTTATAGTAGCTATACTATTGGCATTACCTGTTGTACAAACCAAACTCGGACAATATGCTACCGATGAGCTGAAAAAAGAGTTCGGTGTAGATATTACTGTTGAAAAAGTTGCTATCAATCCTTTTGGTGGAGTAAAATTAAAAGGTGTTTTAGCTCGAGATCATCATAAAGATACCTTGTTTCATTTTACAAGAATTAATACTTCTATTTTAAGTTATAAAAAGCTTGTTGAAAACGGGCATCCTTATTTAGGCGATTTACTTGCAGAAGGTTTAGACTTAAAAATCATACAATACAAAGGTGAAAAAGATACTAATTTAGATAAATTTGTAGCTGCTTTTGACGATAAATCAGGAAAGCCATCCTCAGGTAAATTTCGATTAAAAATAAATTCAATTGCGCTTCAAAAAAGTCGTTTTAGATATATTGATCAAAATTTGAAAAACCCAAAAGTATTAGATTTTACTAATCTTCACGGACAATTAGATGATTTTTATATTAAAGGTGCAAATGTTTATTCTTATGTTTATAAATTGTCGTTTAAGGATCATAGAGGTCTGATTGTTAAAAATTTAACTTCTGATTTTACCTACACGAAAAAGAATATTTTATTAAACGAATTAATCTTAGAAACCGATAACTCTTCTTTCAAAGGAAAGACTGAATTACGTTACGACAGAAAAGATTTTAAAGATTTCAATAATAAAGTTGTATTCGATTTAGACATAAAAGAAGGGAAAATTTCAAGTAACGATTTAAATTACTTCTATCCTGAATTCGGAAAAAACCAAAAATTTTATATCGATTCGCATATTTTAGGGACTTTAAATGATTTAAAATTTAATAATTTAAAGTTTAATGATTTAAATGATAATGAAGTTGTAGGTAATTTGCAATTGAAAAATCTTTTCGGAAAAGGGGATCAAAAATTTTACATGAAAGGTAGTTTCGATAGATTAATTGCAAGTCAGGCGAGTGTTAGTAAAGTATTGCCTAATCTTTTAGGAAAAAATTTACCCAAACAATTACAAAAATTAGGTCGAGTTGATTTAAAAGGAGATGTAGAACTAACTCAAAAATGGGTTATTGCTGATGTTGATTTGTTTTCGAAATTAGGTCATGTGATTGGCGATTTTAAAATGGATAAAATTGACAATATTGATCAAGCTAAATATGACGGAAAATTTGAATTAGATAATTTCGATTTAGGTGCGTTTTTAGAAGAGAAAGATTTAGGAAGAACGTCTGTTGTTTTAGATATTAATGGAACAGGTTTTTCTAAAAAATATTTGAATACAAAAGCAAAAGGAAACGTAGGTCAATTTAGATATAACGGTTATACTTATAAAAATATTGATGTGGATGGAACGTTCAAAATGCCTTATTTTAAAGGTGCTTTGAATAGTAAAGATTCGAATTTAAAAATGACATTTGATGGTTTAGTCGATTTAAGTAAAAAGAAAAAAGAATACGATTTTGATGCTAAAATTGCTTATGCAGATTTGAAAAAAACAAATCTATACACAAAAGACGCTAAATCTATTTTCTCTGGAAATATTAAAATGAAAGCCAAAGGGAATAGTTTAGATGACTTAGCGGGTGTGATAGATTTGGAAAATATTTCATATATGAATCAAAAAGCGGATTATTATTTCGATAACGCTTACATTACTTCTTCTTTCGATAGTAACAATGTTCGAACAATTACTTTGAATTCATCAGATATGATTGATGGCCAATTAGTTGGTAAATATCAAGCGAAACAAATTCGTAAAATTGTTGAAAATGCTGTGGGTAGTTTATATGCTAACTATTCTCCACATAAGTTATCCAAAAATCAGTTTTTAGATTTTGATTTTACTATCTATAACAAAATTTTAGAAGTTTTTTATCCAGATGTTACTATTGGAGAAAACACACGTGTAAAAGGAAAAATTAATGCTGATGATGGTTTGTTTCAATTCGATTTTAAATCACCATTTGTAAATGCTTTTGAAAATAAATTCAATGGAATTAAGGTTGATATAGACAATAAAAATCCATTATATAACACTTATATTGAGTTAGATAGTTTAAATACTAAGAACTATAAAATTTCTGAATTTAGTTTAATTAATTTAACTTTAAACGATACACTATTTGCTAGAACCGAGTTTAAAGGCGGTGTTAAAGGTGAAGATAAATTTGATTTGAACTTATTTCACACCATTGATGAAAATAAACAATCAGTAATTGGTTTTAAAAAATCAGATATAACATTCAAAAATTACCAATGGTATATTAATGAAAAAGAAACAAAAGGGAATACTGTAGTTTTTGATAAAGGATTTAAAAACTTTAATTTCAATCAACTTACTTTATCTCACAATGAACAATTTATCGATTTTAATGGAGAAATGCGTGGAAGTACGTATAAAGATTTAAATTTCACTTTCAATGATGTAGATATTTCTAAAGTCACACCAGATATTAAAAATTTAAATCTTGGCGGAAAATTAAATGGGGAATTAAAATACAAACAAGATGATTTAATTTACGAACCTTCAACTAACTTAACCATTGATAGTTTGGTGGTTAACGATATTGCAGTTGGTGATTTGAAATTAGATGTTTCTGGTGATCAAAGCTTTAAGAAATTTAATGTAGATGCCACAATTTCTAATGAAGATGAGGAAACTTTTTTTACAACCGGTTTTGTAGAAGTGGTTAATGACAAAACACTTTTAAATTTAGATGCTGGATTCCAAAATTTTAATATTAAACCAATTGGCGGATTCTTGAAAGGTATTTTAGATAATGTTCGCGGTTTTGCTTCGGGTAGAGCACATATTATCGGGCCGTTTGATAATCCAGAAGTAGATGGTATTTTATATCTGGTGAATGCCGGAATGAAAATTCCTTATTTAAATGTTGATTACGACTTTGAAAAAAATTCAATTATTGACTTAACTGAAGAAAAGTTTATTTTCAGAAATATTGAAATTTCGGACACAACTCCTGATAAAACAAAAGGAATTTTAAGCGGAACCATTTCACATGATAAATTTGCTGACTGGGAAATGGATTTAAAAATAGCTTCTGATAGATTATTGGTTTTAGATACTAAAGATTCTGACGATGCTTATTATTATGGAAAAGCATATTTTGATGGTTTTGCTACAATTGAAGGGCCGATTGAAGCGCTAGTAATTAATGCAAAAGGAGAAAGTGCTAAAGGAACATCAATTAAAATTCCAGTTAACGATTCTGAAAGTGTTAGCGATAATGGATTGGTGCATTTTGTTACACCAGAAGAAAAATACGGAATTAATAATCTAAATAAAAAACCAACAAAAACCTATCAAGGTATCGATTTAAATTTCGATTTTGAAATTACACCAAATGCAGAAATTGAAGTTATTTTAAACAGAGAAACTGGACATTCTATGAAAGGAACTGGTGACGGTTCTATGTATATGAGCATAAATACTTTAGGTAAATTTCAAATGAATGGGGATTTTATCGTTAATAAAGGAGAATATTTATTCCGATACGGAAGTTTTATTGATAAGAAATTTGTGGTAAAAAGAGGCGGAACGATAAGTTGGGAAGGTGATCCGCTTGGAGCAAAATTAAATTTAGAAGCAGTTACTACTAATATTACAGCAAATCCAAACGTCTTATTAGAAAACAATAGCTTTAATAAAAAGATTCCAACTGAAGTTAGTATTTTAATTTCGGGTGAATTAAATGCACCGCAATCTGATTTTAATATTAATTTCCCGAATGTAACTTCAGTACTAAAAAGTGATTTAGATTATAAGTTACAAGACAAAGATTTCAGACAACAACAAGCCTTTGCTTTATTAGCAACTGGTGGATTTATCGCACAAAACAACACTAATTATTTTGGTTCATTATTTGAAAAAGCAAATAGTGTATTTGGAGATGTATTATCTGATGGTGAAAATAAATTAAAATTAGGCGTAAATTACCAATTAGGAAATAGACAACAAGAAATTTCAGATAGAGCTTTAGTTACATTAACTACACAAATTAGTGAAAAGATTAGCATTAATGGAAATGTTGGAGTTCCCGTTGGTGGAATCAATCAATCTTATGTGGTTGGTAATGTGGAAGTAGAAATGAAATTAAACACCGACGGAACATTAACCGCACATGTTTTCAATAAAGAAAATGATTTAAATTCAAATACTATAGGTCAAAATATTGGCTATACTCAAGGAATTGGTTTGTCATATAGTGTAGATTTTGATGATTTTAAAGAATTACTTCATAAATTATTTAAATCACAAAAATCTAAAAATAATTCTAAAAACCCTGTGGATGAATCGGATGATTCTGAAATTAATCCAGAGTTTATCAATTTTATTGAAGAAACTAGAAAACGACAAATTAAAGAAGAGAAAAAATCAGATCCTAAAAACAGAGTTCCAGATATTAATGATGTGAATTAATTCCAGTTATTAATAAATTATCGACAACTCCTATACAACAACTTTCTGAACTCAAAAAAATCAACAACACAACCTTCAAACTAAGAATAAATTAGGTATTTTGTATTAAAACCTGAAAATTTATTAACGAAAACGTTTGAAACTGATATTATGCTAAAAAATAACTCGTTTTTTAGCATAATATGTAATATCCTTTGCTAATTTTACAAATAATATAATATGAATATGTCAGCAATTAAAAAAATAGGAGTGTTAACTTCAGGAGGAGATTCTCCAGGAATGAATGCAGCCATTAGAGCCGTTGTTCGTGCTTGTGCTTACTATAATATAGAATGTGTTGGAATTTACCGTGGTTATCAGGGTATGATTGAAGGCGATTTTAAACCTATGGGTCCACGTGATGTAAAGAACATTATTAACAAAGGTGGGACGATTTTAAAAACCGCTCGCTCTAAAGATTTTATGACACCAGAAGGTAGAAAAGTGGCTCACGATAATTTAAAAGCAAGTGGAGTTGATTCGCTAGTTGTAATTGGAGGAGATGGATCTTTTACGGGTGCAGAAATTTTCAATGAAGAATTCGGATTTTCTGTAATTGGAATTCCAGGGACTATTGATAATGATATTTTCGGAACGAGTCATACTTTAGGTTACGATACGGCTTTAAACACAGTAATAGAAGCCATCGATAAAATTAGAGATACAGCTAATTCTCATAACCGTTTATTTTTTGTAGAAGTAATGGGAAGAGATGCTGGTCATATCGCTTTAAATGCTGGAATTGGAGCTGGAGCAGAAGAAATTTTAATTCCAGAAGAAGCTTTTGGATTAGACCGATTAATTGAATCACTAAAGAAAAGTAAAGAATCAGGAAAAACCTCAAGTATTGTTGTAGTTTCTGAAGGAGATAAAATTGGTAAAAATGTTTTCGAATTAAAAGATTATGTAGAAGAAAATATGCCAGAATATGATGTTCGAGTTTCAGTTCTTGGACACATGCAACGCGGTGGAGCACCATCTTGTTTTGATAGGGTTTTAGCTTCTCGATTAGGAGTAAAAGCAGTGGAAAGTTTACTAGAAGGAAAATCGAATTATATGGTAGGATTACAATACGATAAAATTACGTTAACACCTTTAGAACAAGCCATTAAAGGGCAAAGTGAAATTGATTTGGAATTGGTAAAAGTTTCTGATATTGTTTCTTCATAAAAAGAGCCAGGTAAAAGAGTCAAGTAAAAAGTAAAAAGAGCCAAGTAAAAGTAAAAAGTGATTTTCAGACACAATTAAAAGCATGATTTCAAAGGAATCAAATATTTATAAAAAATTCAATTAACAAAACGATTCCATTGGAATCAAATATTATAACTTATGTCAACAGTAAAATTAGGAATAAACGGATTCGGAAGAATCGGAAGAATTGTATTCAGAGAAACATTCAACAGAGATAATATAGAAGTAGTAGCTATCAACGATTTATTAGATGTAGATCATTTGGCTTATTTGTTAAAATACGATTCAGTTCATGGGCGTTTTGCCGGAAAAGTGGAAGTAAAAGATGGAAAATTATATGTAAATGATAAATACATTCGTGTTACAGCTGAAAGAGATCCAAAATTAATCAAATGGGATGATAAAAGTGTTGATGTAGATGTAGTGGCAGAATGTACTGGAATTTTCACCACATTAGAAACAGCTCAAGCTCATATTTATGGTGGTGCTAAAAAAGTAGTGATTTCTGCTCCATCTGCAGATGCTCCAATGTTTGTAATGGGAGTAAATCACACAGAAGCTAAAGCTACTGATACCATTGTTTCAAATGCTTCATGTACTACAAACTGTTTAGCGCCTTTGGCTAAAGTTATCAATGATAATTTCGGAATTGTTGAAGGATTAATGACAACTGTTCACGCCTCAACAGCAACGCAAATGGTAGCAGACGGACCATCTAAAAAAGATTGGAGAGGTGGTCGCGCGGCAAGTGTAAACATTATTCCATCTTCAACTGGAGCCGCAAAAGCGGTTGGAAAAGTCATTCCAGCATTAAACGGAAAACTAACAGGAATGTCATTTCGTGTTCCAACAGTTGATGTTTCGGTAGTCGATTTAACAGTTAAATTAGCCAAAGAAACTACTTATGAAGAAATTATGAAAGTATTAAAAAATGCTTCAGAAACTTCAATGAAGGGAATTTTAGGTTACACGGAAGATGATGTAGTTTCTCAAGATTTTGTATCAGATACGCATACTTCAATTGTAGATGTTAAAGCTGGAATTGGCTTGAATTCAACCTTTTTCAAATTAGTTTCTTGGTACGATAATGAATACGGATATTCAAGCAAATTAATTGATTTAGCCGTACATATTAATTCTTTAAAATAATATTTTAAAAGTGATTTGTTTTTATTTACGAATCACTTTTTTTATTTTTACTAATCACAAACTAAACTAAAATGAAATTACTTGTAGACAGCGGTTCCACAAAAGCCGATTGGATTGCTATTGATGCGAATGGAAAAATTTTATTTACAACGCAATCCTTAGGTTTAAATCCAGAAGTACTAACAAAAGAAGAAATTGTAGCGCGCTTAGAAGATAAATTTGATATTTCTCACAACAAAGAAAAAGCAGATTTTCTATATTTTTATGGAGCAGGTTGTGGTACTGATAGAATGAAAAATTTTTTAACTGAGGTTTTTCAAGAGTATTTCTCCAACGCAAAAGTTTCTGTATATGAAGATACTTATGCTGCCGTTTTTGCCACTACACCCAAAAATGAAAAAGCAATTGTTTGCATATTAGGAACAGGTTCAAATTGTAGCTATTTTGATGGAAATGTATTACATCAAAAAGTGCAATCATTAGGTTACATTGCCATGGACGATTGTAGTGGAAACCGTTTTGGTCGTCATTTAATCAGAGCGTATTATTTTAATAAAATGCCAAAACATTTGGCTACAGCTTTTGAAAAAGAATACGATTTAGATGCAGATGTTATTAAGCAAAATTTTTATAAAGAATCCAATCCAAATGCCTATTTAGCAACGTTTGCCGAGTTTTTAATTAAGAATAAAAATGAGGAAATTTGTCAAAAATTTATCAGAGAAGAAATGGTTGCTTTTGTAGAAAACTACATTATGCAATTTGAAAATCATAAAGAAGTTCCTGTTCATTTTATTGGTTCGATAGCATTTTATTTAAAAGACGAATTAGAAGTTATTTTAAAAGAATATGGAATTAAAATCGGAAACGTACTTCGACGACCAATTGATGGTTTGATCGAATTCCATGCCGCAAATAATTAAGATAAAAACCCTGTTAGCGATTATTTAACAGGGTTTTTTTATGGAGTAATTTGTTAGATTTCTTATTTATTAGTAAATTCAAAAATATTAAATTCAAAGTAAATGGAGTTTCTAAAAAGATTTAGCCTAAAAGAAGAAAAAGAAGATTACAAAACTGTAATTCAAACTATCGAACAAGGTGTTGTATTTAATGGCACCAATTTATGGGTATTAATTTTTGCTATTTTCATTGCATCCCTAGGTCTAAATGTTAACTCTACCGCTGTTATTATTGGTGCCATGTTGGTTTCTCCGTTAATGGGACCAATCATGGGAATAGGTTTAGGAATGGGTATAAATGATTTAACTCTGTTAAAAAAATCTGCTAAAAATTTTCTTTTTGCAGTTGGGGTGAGTTTGTTTACCTCTACATTGTATTTTTTTCTTTCTCCATTAAATGAAGCACATTCCGAAATTTTAGCACGAACAACTCCAAATATTTACGATGTTTTAATCGCCTTTTTTGGTGGTCTTGCCGGAATTTTAGCAACCTCAAGTAAATTAAAAGGTAATGTAATTCCAGGTGTAGCCATTGCAACAGCATTAATGCCTCCGTTGTGTACTGCTGGATATGGATTAGCAAGTGGGAATTGGCAGTTCTTCTCTGGCGCTTTATATTTATTTTTTATTAATACCGTTTTTATTGCTTTATCAACTTTTGTAACGGTTCGATTTTTAAAATTTCCAAACAAAGAATTCATTAATATTAAAGCGAAGAGAAAAGTACACAATTGGATTGGACTCATCGTATTTTTAACTTTAGTTCCAAGTATTTATTTGGGCTATGAATTTATTAAAGAAGTAAAGTTTAAAAATCAAGCTAATAAATTCATTATGGAGCAAGTGAATTTGAAAAATAACTTCATAATTTCAAAAAAAATGGAATATAATGAGCAGTTAATTGAATTAGTTGTTGGAGGGAAAAAAGTGGATTCATTAGAAATTAATTTGCTGAAAAATAATTTGAAAGCTTATAATTTAGAATCGGTTAAACTTATTGTAAAAGAAGGATTTTCATTTTCTAATGAAATCAATAATAAAACAAATACATCTCAAAATAAAGCCTTAACTGCATATCAAATTAAAATTTCTGAAGAAGAAAATTTTAAAAAGAAAAATGAGGAAGTGTTCCAAGAGATTGGAATTTTATTTCCCGAAATAACCTCATTTATAATGACAAATGCAGAAGATTATAAACTAGAAAAGTCCGAAAATGTATATCTCTGCATTATTCAATTAGACGATAAAAAGGATTCTGTTTTCGCTTATGAAAAATTTCAAAAATGGATAAAAAAGACATACAATAATAATGCAATTCAATTTATTATTAATTGAGATATAGACATCATTTATAGCAAATGACTTTGAAATTATACCTAAAAAACCTAACTTTGTTGTTCTATATGGGATTACAGCAAATTTTTTATTGACATTCCGAATTGATTTTTTTCCTCAAAATCGAGGAATACTTTCCAAAACTATTTATTCGAATTTTCGTTACAGTTATTGAATTTAAATCTGTCTCAGAAAGTTATATGATATATGAACAAAATTTTCAATTTATTTGATTTATCGCAAAAGGTAAACTACAGAACAGAAATTTTAGCTGGATTAACAGTTGCAATGACTATGATTCCCGAATCGTTATCATTTGCCATATTAGCTGGTTTTCCTCCGTTAGTAGGTTTGTATGGCGCTTTTATCATGGGATTGGTTACGGCAATTTTTTGTGGTCGTCCAGGATTAATTTCTGGAGGAGCAGGAGCAACTGTAATTGTACTTATCGCCTTAATGAAATCTCATGGTTTAGAATATGTTTTCGGCGCAATTGTGATTGCAGGAATCATTCAAATTTTAGTAGGATTATTTAAGTTAGGTAAATTCATCAGATTAGTGCCTCAGCCAGTAATGTATGGTTTTGTGAACGGATTAGCCATCGTAATTTTTATGTCGCAATTAGAACAATTTAAAACCATAATTAACGGACAAACACAATGGTTATCTGGTTCACCTTTCTTAATCATAGCAGGTTTAGTAGCTTTAACTATTGCTATTGTACTATTATTTCCAAAAATTACTAAAGTCGTTCCTTCGTCTTTAGTTGCAATTATTATCGTTTTTATTATAGTTTTAATTTTCAATATTGATACCAAACAAGTACAAGATATTGCTTCTGTCAATGGCGGTTTTCCACCGTTCCATATTCCAAATATTCCTTTGAATTTAGAAACGTTACAACTAATTTTGCCCTACGGTATTATTATGGCTGCAGTGGGATTAACAGAAGGTTTGCTAACTTTGAATTTAGTGGACGAAATCACTGGAACTAAAGGAAATAGTAACCGAGAATGTTTGGCTCAAGGAGGTGCGAATATTGCGAATGGATTTTTCTTCGGGATGGGCGGTTGTCCTATGATTGCTCAAACTTTAGTGAATCTTTCCGCAGGTTCAAGAGCTCGACTTTCAGGAATTATTGCCGCTTTAACTATTTTATTAATCATTTTAGTTGGCGCTCCAGTAATTGATAAATTACCAGTAGCTGCTTTAACAGGTGTGATGATTACGGTTGCCATAGGCACTTTTGAATGGACCAGCTTAAAAATCTTTAAGCGAATGCCTAAATCAGATGTTTTTGTTATGATTATAGTGATGCTCATCACTGTTTTTCTTCATAATTTAGCTTTAGCCGTTTTAATTGGTGTGATTATTTCCGCATTAGTTTTTGCTTGGGATAATGCGAAAAGAATTCGTGCCAAAAAATATATCGATGAAGCAGGAGTGAAGCATTATGAAATTTTCGGACCTTTATTTTTTGGATCAGTAACTAACTTTACTGAAAAATTTGATGTAGCCAATGATCCTAAGGAAATTATTATTAATTTTAAAGAGAGTCGAATTGCAGATATGTCGGCGATTGAAGCTTTGAACGCATTAACACATCGTTATTTCTTACAAGGGAAAGTCGTACATTTACGATACTTAAGTCAGGATTGCATTCAATTGTTAAATAATGCAGAAGCAATTGTAGAGGTAAATATTATCGAGGATCCTACTTATTTATTGGCAGATGAAAAAAATATTTAAAAACATATTAAATGAAGTTATCACAATTATTTAAAGATTTTTTTGAAAGTGAAAAACTAAGTGGATTAGTTTTAATTCTATGTACAATTATTTCGCTAGGACTTGCTAATTCTGCTTTTGGCGAAAGTTATCATCATTTTTGGTTAACCAAATTTGCAGGTCAAAGTATTGAATATTGGATTAACGATGGGTTGATGACTATTTTCTTCTTATTAATTGGTTTAGAATTAGAACGAGAAATTTATCAAGGTGAATTGTCGAATGTTAAAGATGCTTTACTACCTATTTTCGCTGCTATTGGAGGAATGTTTGTTCCAGCTGCGATATTTTTATTTTTCAATTTTGGTACAGCAACACAATCAGGAGCCGGAATTCCAATGGCCACAGATATTGCTTTTGCTTTAGGAATTTTATCCTTATTAGGAAACAGAGTGCCAACTTCACTAAAAATATTTTTAACTGCATTAGCGGTCATAGACGATTTAGGTGCGATTTTAATCATC
>Ga0156297_1045_pt1 | contig 13726 bp, 14 predicted proteins | sample RifCSPlowO2_12_FD_107945 | JGI IMG/M metagenome (GOLD analysis project Ga0156297, IMG submission 107945) | Flavobacteria bacterium RIFCSPLOWO2_12_FULL_31_7
GATACCTTTATTTTTACAAACAAACGTCTAATTTTAGTCGATGTGCAAGGTCTTACAGGAAGTAAAACAGAATATAAAACAATAACGTATAAAAGCATCACACGTTTCAGCATAGAAACCGCTGGAACATTCGACTTAGAAGCAGAATTAAAAATTTGGATTTCTAGCGAAGCGCAACCAAGCATTGTAAAACAGTTCAACAAATCGGTAAATGTGTATGATGTGCAAAAGGTTTTGGCACATCACGTTTTGAAATAAAAAACCACTATGAAAAAAAGCATTTTAATACTCGTTGCCTTTCTATTTACTCAATTGACTCTTGCGCAATTAAGAAAATCATACAATGAAATTCATAAATTATTTCCAGAAGCAACTTCTAAAGGTTTAAGAGCCGAAGGTAGTTTTCTCGTGGAAGATTTAATAGTTTCAAAAGACGAGAAAAAAATGATTATGTATACTAAAGATAGTATCGCTATTGCAGTTGGCACTTTAAACAATAATTTCATGGATGAAGCTGCATTTAACAACTTAATAACTAGCGAAATTCCAAATTTTAAGGTTTCGAAAACTGCAACCGTAAATACTATGATGTACTATTATGATACGGTGAATAAGTATCTAGTTATGACGAATCCACAATCTGAAAACAATAAATTCCCTATAAAGTTAGTCATGCTTGTTATTGACCCCTTCATAATTGAAGCTTGGACAAAAAACATAACGAATTGGGAGTAATACCCAAAAGCACAGATTCACATACAGGCTATAGCATATTACATTAGACCTGACAGGTTTTAAGAACCTGTCAGGTCTTGTTATAAAAACACAACACCACATCGTACTTCTTGAAACTTCATTTCCAGTTTTAACTACTTCGTTTCCATTTTTTACAGTTTCATTTCCAGTTCTTGCATATTCATTTCCAGTTCTTTCATATTCGTTTCCATTTCTTGCATCGGTATTTCCATTTCTTTCATAGTTATTTCAACTTCTTTCATAGTCATTTCCATTTATTGCATCGGTATTTCCATTTCTTGCATAGTCATTTCCATTTCTTTCATAGTTATTTCAACTTCTTTCATAGTCATTTCAACTTCTTTCATAGTCATTTCCATTTATTGCATCGGTATTTCCATTTCTTTCATAGTTATTTCCACTTCTTTCATCGGCATTTCCATTTCTTGCACAGTCATTTCCAGTTCTTGCATAGTCATTTCCAGTTTTGACAACTTCATTTCCAAAACTCGCTTCTGCAAATATATTTTTCCAATTCACATATAGGCATAAAAAAACTCCCAATTCACATTGAGAGTTTTTGTTTTTATAAAGAAATATAATCTTATAAAGGAATATTTCCGTGTTTGCGTTTCGGAGAATCTACTACTTTGTTTTCTAACATACTATACGCTTTTATTAATTTCTTACGAGTATCTTTTGGTAAAATCACCTCATCAATAAAACCACGTTGCGCTGCAGTATATGGGTTCGCGAATAAATCCGCATATTCTTGTTCTTTTTCTAATAATTTGGCTGCAGGATCAGCGGCTTCACTAATTTCTTTCTTAAAGATAATTTCTGAAGCTCCTTTTGCTCCCATTACCGCAATTTCTGCGCTTGGCCAAGCAAAATTCATATCCGCACCAATGTGTTTCGAGTTCATTACGTCATACGCACCACCATAAGCTTTACGGGTAATTACTGTAATTCTCGGCACAGTTGCTTCACTGAAGGCGTATAATAATTTCGCTCCATGCGTAATAATTCCGTTCCATTCTTGGTCTGTTCCTGGTAAAAATCCTGGAACGTCTTCTAATACCAATAAAGGAATATTGAAACAATCGCAAAAACGTACAAATCGAGCCGCTTTAATCGAACTGTTAACATCTAAACAACCTGCTAAAAACATCGGCTGATTGGCAACAATACCAATACTTCTTCCTCCTAAACGAGCGAAACCAACAATAATGTTCTCTGCAAAGTTTTTATGAATTTCAAAGAAAGAATCTTCATCGATAATACCTTTGATAACATCATGCATATCGTAAGGCTTATTCGCAGAATCGGGTACGATATTACTCAGTTGTTCTCTGATTTCATCTTTCAATTCAAACGGAATTCTTGGTGTAGTTTCTCTATTATTTTGAGGCACATAACTTAACAATCGTTTGATATCTTCTAAACATTCAATACCATTTTCAGAGGTAATATGCGCCACTCCAGATTTAGTCGAATGTGTACTCGCTCCTCCTAATTCTTCCGAAGTTACTTCTTCATTTGTAACGGTTTTCACCACATTCGGACCCGTAACAAACATATAACTGTTGTTTTCCACCATCATTGTGAAATCCGTCATCGCTGGAGAATAAACCGCTCCACCAGCACATGGTCCCATAATCGCAGAAATTTGCGGAATCACTCCAGACGCCTGAACGTTTCTGTAAAAGATATCCGCATAACCACCTAACGAACGCACACCTTCTTGAATACGAGCTCCACCAGAATCATTTAATCCAATCATCGGAACACCGTTTTTCAACGCCATATCCATCACTTTACAAATTTTTTCAGCGTGTGTTTCTGATAACGAACCACCAAAAACAGTAAAATCCTGTGCAAAAATATAAACCGCTCTTCCGTTGATTGTTCCGTAACCTGTTACTACTCCATCTCCGTAATATTGTTCTTTCTCCATTCCGAAATCGGTCGTTCTGTGTGTAACTAACATTCCGATTTCCTCAAAAGAACCTTCATCTAGTAAGTATTCTACTCTTTCTCTTGCCGTTAATTTCTTTTTAGCATGATGCGAAGCGATACGTTTTTCACCACCACCTAATTTCGCTAAGGCGATTTTATCTTCTAATATTTTTATTTTGTCTAACATAATTTCTTTTTTTAACCGCAAAGAGCGCAAAGAATTCGCAAAAGCTCGCAAAGATTTTCACTTTTTACTTGGCCCTTTTTACTTGGCTCTTTAATTCGGAACTCTTACAATATTTTTATCTTCTAAATACTTCTTCAATGCTACTAGAGCTGCCACTTCGGCTTCTTTATCGAATTTGGCTTTTAGTTTATTGCTGTCGTAATATTTCTTTACGAAGTTCGTATCAAAATCTCCTGAACGGAACGCTTCATGTTCCATTACGAAAGTTCCGAAAGGTAACGTGGTGCTAATTCCTTCAATATGATAATTGGCAATCGCTTTAATCATCAATTCGATAGCTTCTTCACGTGTTTTACCATAAGTAATCAATTTCGCTAACATGGGATCGTAGTAAATTGGCACATCCATTCCTTGTTCGAAACCATTATCAACACGGATTCCCTCACCTACTGGAATTTGGTACACCTCTAAATGTCCAACACTTGGCAAGAAATCATTTAACGTATCTTCCGCATACACACGTAATTCCATGGCATGACCTTTAATTTCTAAATCGTCTTGTGTAATCGTTAATTTTTCGCCACGAGCGACACGAATTTGCATTTCAACTAAGTCTAAACCTGTAATCATTTCTGTTACCGGATGTTCTACTTGCAAACGCGTATTCATTTCTAAGAAGTAGAAATTTTTCTTCTCATCTAATAAGAATTCAACAGTTCCAGCTCCTAAATAATCACAAGATTGTGCCACTTTCACAGCCGCTTCACCCATTGCTTTTCTAATTTCTGGTGTTAAAACTGAAGAAGGTGCTTCTTCCACCACTTTTTGATGACGACGTTGGATACTACATTCTCTTTCAAATAAATACAAAATATTTCCATGACTATCAGCCATAATTTGTATTTCGATATGACGAGGCGAACCTACATATTTTTCAATAAAAACAGAACCATCTCCGAAAGCATTAGTAGCTTCCGAAATGGCTCTGTCCATTTGCGATTCAAATTCTGCTTCGTTTTCTACGATACGCATTCCTTTTCCACCACCACCAGCAGACGCTTTAATTAAAATTGGAAAACCAATTTCTGACGCGACTTTTTTCGCTAAAGCGATATCTGTAATAGCTTCATCTAAACCAGGAACCATAGGAATATCGAAAGCTTTCACTGCTTCCTTAGCCGCTAATTTGCTTCCCATAATTTTCATGGCTTTCGATTTCGGTCCGATGAACGTTATGTTATTTTTTTCGGCCAATTCTGCGAAATCTGAATTTTCACTCAAAAATCCGTAACCTGGATGAATTCCGTCTACGCCTAATTGTTTACAAACTTCAATAATTTTATCACCTAATAAATACGATTGATTGGATGGCGCTTCACCAATACAAACGGCTTCATCGGCAAATTTCACGTGTGGTGAATTTCTGTCTACAGTGGAATACACCGCAACCGTTTTAATTCCCATTTTTTTAGCGGTTTGCATTACTCGAATGGCAATCTCACCTCTATTTGCAACTAATATTTTTCTCATTTAAACTATGTTTTGCCACGAAGGCACTAAGACACAAAGATTTTCACTTTTAACTTTTTACTTGGCTCTTTTTTACTCAAACTCAATTAACAATTGTCCTTTTTCTACCGCGTTACTTTTTTCAACGGCAATAGACTTGATTTTTCCACTACGAGGCGACACCAAAGTGTTTTCCATTTTCATAGCTTCTAAAATTAATAAGGCTTCGTTTTCTGCAACTTCTTGACCGACAGCTACACAAACTTCAAGAATTAGTCCTGGCATTGGCGCTTTAATCTCATTTACAACTTTTCCAGCACCAACCGAAATTCCCATAGATTCAATTAATAAATCTAATTCATTCGCAATGGAAACATCATAGGTATTTCCATTTACTTTTACTGAATATTTTCTAGAATTGAAATCGGCAGCACAAATTTCTGCCTGAAAAGGAGTGTTTTCGTTTAGAATATGAAAATGATTTTCTTCTACACTTACAGCATCTAAAGTAGTTAAGCTGTTTTCAGTAAGTTGAAATACTTGATTTTGATTTACTGAAACTTTATAAGGTTTACTCATAATTACATATAATTTGAGCGTAAAAATAAGGAAAAGAAAACGTTTTCGTAAAATTTATTTACAAGAATTTGCAAAAATGATATAGTTTAAATTTTACTTGTTAAAATATTTTTTCACTAATTCATATAATTTTTCTTTATCCAAAGGTTTAGAGATAAAATCATTGAAACCCAGTTGTTTAATTTTCTCAACTTCTTCTGGAAATGAATACGAAGTTTGTGCAATTATTGGGATTTCTTTATTGAATTCTCTAATCTTTACAAAAGCGCCATAACCATCTAAATTAGGCATTTTAATGTCCATAAAAACCAAATCAATCTCAGAATTAGTTTTACAAATTTCAACAGCCTCTAATCCGTCTTTAGCACGAATAACATTGAAATTAAATATTTTTAACAATTTTTCGATAAGTTTAAAATTGATATTATCGTCTTCAGCCACCAAAAGCACCTCATTATTTCCTACATTATAATTCACAATTTGATGTACTTTCTCTTCTTCAATTGTTTCTTTTTCAGCATATTTTAATGGAATTGTAAACGTAAAAGTAGAGCCTAAACCTTCTTTTGTTTCTACAGAAATACTTCCACCTAACATTTCTACATACGATTTCGAAATGGCTAAACCTAAGCCCAAACCTTCGTTCGCAGAAATATTTTTAGCATTGATTTTATTAAAACGTTTAAAAACTTTGTCTTTAAATTCCTCAGGCATACCAATTCCGGAATCTTTAACATGAAAGACTATCAGATTTTGATTGGTATCTATTTCGTAATCTAAAATAACAAAACCCTCATCTGTAAATTTCAAAGCATTGTTTAAAAGATTTATAATAATTTGATTCAGTTTAACTGGATCCGTTACAATATTTTTTTTAATCTTCTCATCTGGCTCTTGTAATTTCACCACCACATTCTCGTTTTTATTAGAAAAATTAGCCGATTCAAAAGCTGCTTTTAAGAGATTATTTAAATTTACATTGCTGTAGTTGGGTTTAATTAAATCCGAATCAATTTTTGACATTTCGATTAAATCATCCACTATACTTAGCAAACTTCTACTATTATACTGCACAATTCTAACAAATTCTTGTTTTTCTTCATCAGTAATTTTTTCATCTAACAACAAATATGAAAAACCAACAATGGCATTCATTGGCGTTCTAATTTCGTGAGATAAATTCATCAAAAATGCCGACTTCAATTTATCACTTTCTTCTGCTTTTTGTTTAGACGAAATCAGTTCCGCTTTTTGTTTGAAATTTTCTTCAAAAAGTTTTCCCATGTAACGAAATTCGCCTTTAATACTTTTTAAATCTTCAATAGCAGAAGTGTCGTTTTTCTTTAGAATTTTCTTAATTAAATTTAACGGCAATCGAGCCCATTTATTCGAATAATACAAAAATACGGCCCATGCAAAAAGTATGGCTAATGCCATCGTACATAAAATACTTTTTGTGATGTAAAAATCAATATTGTAAGATCTTTTGAAATACAATTTAGAAACTTCTTTCTTATTGATATCTTGAAGTGAAATCGTTGTAAAAACTGTTTTTAAAGCCTGTTCATTTCCAGTGTAAAATTTTATATTAGAACTACAAATTTCTTCAATATTGGCAAAATATTCTCTATCAAGAAGTCGAGCCATAATGAAATAGCCAGATGGTTTCGTTTTATTTTTAAAAGGATCGTTAGAAGGATGAATTGACGCGCCATATATTTCAACAATTCCTTCTGGAATTCTCATATAAAACTTTTCGAATTTCTTTTCTTTTATACGATTAAAAACTTCTTTAGGAACAAAGTCTTTTGTCTTTATTTTTAGTGTAGAAACTTTAGTAATAAATTCGCCATCTTCAGAATAAGCTGATAAATATTCCACGTTATAGGTATCAATTAAAACCGCAATGGAAGTGTTAAACCATTTTAAATTTTTGGTTTTTGTAAATTCAACAAATTCGTCCCAATAGGTGGCATCAACCACAACCGCTGAATAGGATTCTGAATTTAATTTTAAAAGGGAATTGATTTCATTTTCATATAATTCTTTACTGCTCTTAAAAATTGCTTTTTCTTGAACACGCATATAAAAATATAGGAAAACTACAATTAATAGCAATCCGAACGAAACTAAAGACACGAGAGAAACAACTTTGAAATAAGTTGAATTTTTGAATTTATTAACTAGTGTGTTCATAAAAGGGGGTTCTCTATAATTTTTAAATATAAGAAAAAATCAATAAAAAACACATTTTAATATAAAAATAATACTAAAACAACACTAAATTAACGCAATTAAAAGTCTTAAATATAAAAAACTAAAGAATTAACAATCCTGATTCTCTTAGTGTTTTCATCGGTTTACTGAACCAAAACAATTCGAAATCTTCAAAATTAATTTCAAAATCTTGCTTGATATCTTTTAGTAAAACGCTTTTCATTGTTATTGTAGGAAGCGTAGTTGCTAACCAATTTGCAAGTTCTTTTTCGAGCGTAATTTCAACCGCATCGGATTTAAAATGAAACGTTAGTTTTGACATTTCCCAAGAATTACCTTTTTTCGATTTGGTAAAATGTTCAGTAATAGGCTGATTTCCGATCCAGATAATTTTAGCAGTAGGTTTTAATGAAAAATCAGAAGTATCAAAAATAGCTTTTTCGATAAAATCAGGTTGGATTTTTGTTTTTGGAATTTTAAAATCGAACCAATCTTGCAACTCATAATCAAAACAAATTCCATGCATATAATTGAACAACGATTTTTTCAGTCCGAAACTGAACTTATCATGATTAATTCCTGTTTTATCTTTAAATTGAATGTCGTTATTTGCGAAAGTAATTTCATTTTGTTGTGGAATTACACCAAATTCTTCGGGATTTAAACCAACTGGAGAATGTGCAGTCATCGCAAATTGATGCCAAAAACCGGATTGAATTACACCTAATTCTAACAATTGTCGCACCATTTCTAAACTATCTACCGTTTCTTGAATGGTTTGCGTAGGATAACCATACATTAAATACGCGTGAACCATAATTCCGGCTTCTGTAAAATGATGTGTCACTTTCGCCACTTGCTCTACGGTTACTCCTTTTTTAATAAGAGCTAATAACCTATCAGAAGCAACTTCCAATCCGCCAGAAACAGCAATGCAACCAGAAGCTTTTAAGAGCAAACATAAATCTTGCGTAAAACTTTTTTCGAAGCGGATGTTGGTCCACCAAGTCACAACAAGCTTTCGTTTTAGAATCTCTAAAGCCACTTCACGCATTAAAGCAGGCGGTGCAGCTTCATCTACAAAATGGAAACCTGTTTCGCCAGTTTGCAAAATCATTTCTTCCATTCTGTCGACTAAAATTTTAGCCGCAATAGGTTCGTAAATTTTTATATAATCTAAAGACACGTCGCAAAACGTACATTTTCCCCAGTAACAACCGTGCGCCATGGTAAGTTTATTCCAACGACCATCACTCCACAAGCTGTGCATCGGATTCGCGATTTCAATAACAGAAATATATTTATCTAACAATAAATCCGAATAATCTGGTGTTCCGACTTCAGCTTGTTTATAATCGGGTTTTGTGGTGTTATTTTTATAAACGACTTCGTTGTTTTCTAGGAAAAAAGTTCGCTTAAACTCATCAGAATTTGGATTTTGAATTTTAGAACATAAAAGTTCTACAGGTAATTCGCCATCATCAAGCGTAATAAAATCGAAAAACTCAAAAACTCTAGTATCTTTTAAACTGCGTAATTCGGTATTCGGAAAACCGCCGCCCATAGAAATCTTAATTTCAGGAAAGTTGGTTTTTATAAATTGAGCTGAACGAAAAGCGCTATATAAATTCCCTGGAAAAGGAACGGATATTAGAACTAGTTTTGGTTGTATTTCTTTAACTCTTTTTTCTAAAATTTTAAGTGTGATTTTATCAATATATGTAGTTTCGTTTTGTAATTCCGCATACAATTCATCAAACGAATTCGCACTTCTTCCCAATCGTTCTGCATAACGACTAAATCCGAAGTTTCCATCGATACATTCCACAATGAAATCTGACAAATCTTCTAAATATAAAGTAGCTAAATGTTTGGCTTTGTCTTGCATTCCCATAGTTCCAAAAGCCCATTCCATATCATCTAATTGATTGAAACGAAACGCTTCTGGTAAGAAATTTCCACTACAAACTTGTCGCGCTAATGTTGGATTATTTCCTTGTAAAAAAGCAATAACAGCATCAATAGTATTGATATAATCGTTTTTCAAACTATAAATTCGCTGTAAATTTTCTGTGGTAAGTTTTGAGGTTTCTGCAGTTTGGAAAAGTTGTTGTAATCCTTTTTTTGAAAACAATTCTAAAATCACTTCGATACCTAAATCCATTTGAAAGGCAGAAATGTTTTTCGTATTTAAAAACCCTTTGATATAAGCCGTTGCAGGATAAGGCGTATTCAATTGTGTAAAAGGCGGCGTGATTAAGAGCATATTTTTCAAAGGAAAATGTTTTGACAAAGATAAAAATTAATTGTGGATGGTGAAAAATGATTATTTTTGTAAAAAAAATTATGCCAACAGATTGTATTACGTATCAAAAATCAGGTTATTTCTCTAAACTAATTGTGGATTATTTAGATGAAAAACCAGTAATACAATCACTCTACCATCGTTTTCCAACTTTAGAAAATTTTGCTACTCAAGTAGATGAAAAAGCAAAAAATTATAGTTTAGAAAACCGATTCACTTTAGTTGAGGCTTTAAAAAACCAATATGTAAACTTTCCAGTTTCAGAAGCAACTCAAACAAACATTGAACTACTGAAATCTGAAAAAACCTTTACAATTACTACGGGTCATCAATTAAATTTATTTACAGGTCCGGCTTATTTTCTATACAAAATTGCTTCTACAATTAATTTATGTCAGCAATTAAAAGAAGCCTATTCTGAGTATAATTTCGTACCCGTTTATTGGATGGCAACTGAAGATCATGACTTTGAAGAAATCAATCATTTCAATTTAAAAGGTAAGAAAATCAAATGGGAAAGAGAAAGTTTCGGACCTGTTGGACGTTTATCCACGGAAGGGTTAAAAGAAGTATTTGAAGAATTCTCCAAAATCATTGGTGTTGGGGAAACAGCAACTTATTTAAAAGAAGTTTTTAGAAAATCCTATTTAGAACATAATAATTTAGCAGATGCCACTCGTTTTTTAGCGAATGAATTATTTTCAGAAGAAGGTTTAGTGATCATTGATGGTGATGATAAGAATTTAAAAACGCTTTTCGCACCTTATATTAAAGAAGAATTACTTCATCAGAATTCATTTGTGCAAGTTTCAAAAACCTTACAACAATTAAAAGACTACACTGTACAAGTTAATCCGAGAGAAATCAATTTATTTTATATCGAAGATCATTTGCGTGAACGAATTATTTTTGAAAACAACACTTATAAAGTAAATAATACAGAAATTCAGTTTTCAGAAAGTGAAATTATAGATTTGGTTGAAAATTCACCGGAAAAGTTTAGTCCGAATGTGATTTTAAGACCTTTATATCAAGAAGTAATTTTACCCAACTTGGCTTATATTGGCGGCGGTGGAGAAATTGCTTATTGGTTAGAATTGAAAAGCAACTTTGAAGTTCAAAAAGTGACCTTTCCTATTATAATGTTACGAAATTCATTTGTGGTGGCAACTGAAAAACAAATCGGAAAAATGGAGAAACTTCAACTGAGTTGGTCGGATTTATTTTTATCTCAACAAGAATTGATTCATAAGAAGACTAAAGAAGTTTCTATTTTTAATATCGACTTTTCTGAACAGAAAGAAACCTTGCGCAAACAATTTGCTGAATTATTAAGAATCGCTGAGCAAACAGACAAATCTTTTATGGGTGCCGTTAAAGCACAAGAAGTAAAACAAATAAAAGGGTTAGAAAACCTAGAAAAACGCTTACTTAAAGCAGAAAAAAGAGTTCATATTGAAAAAATAAATCATATTATAGCACTTCAAAACCAATTATTTACAAATGGTAGTTTACAAGAGCGAAAAAATAACTTCAGTGAATTTTATTCGAAAAAATTCAAAAATGACGTCATTTTATTATCAAATCCATTAAATACCTATTTTAAAATCATCAAAATTTAAACTATTCGCAATTTTTAACTAAAAAAACGCGTCTTAGTTTTTCAAAAAACTGCATTTCATCGAATTTAATGAAAATTCATCTGTTTTTTCTTGTTTTATTTTTGTCTAATTCTATATTTGTCCCAGAAAAATGACCCAAATTTAACATTTAACCGAAAAAAGATGAAAAAAATAACAATTTTACTAACAACAACCCTACTAATTTCAATTTCTTTATTATCATTTACTACACTTCCCTTTTCTATGATTAAAGTAGAAGGCGGAACTTATTTTATGGGATCAAATGATTCAGATGGAACTGCAGAAATTGATGAACAAAAAAAGCATGAAGTAACCATAAACTCTTTTGAAATTAGCAAATTTGAAGTAACAGTTTGGGAATGGAAACAATATGCAAAAGCTAAAAAAATTAAAATGCCAAAAACCCCAAAATGGGGTTGGAATGATAAATTACCAATGAATAACATCACTTGGGAAGAATCGATTTCTTATTGTAATTGGTTAAGCAAAAAAGAAGGCTTAACTCAAGTTTACACGATGAACGGACCATTTTATGCTTGTAATTTTGCTGCAAATGGTTACCGATTACCAACAGAAGCAGAATGGGAATATGCCGCTAAAGGTGGCAAATTATCTAAAGGATTTAAATATTCTGGAAGTAATACATTAGATGAAATTGCTTGGCATAAAGGAAATAGTAATGGAGTTCCTCATGTAGTAGGTAGTAAATTACAAAACGAATTAGGCTTATATGACATGAGCGGAAACGTTTGGGAATGGTGTTGGGATTGGTACAACAAAGATTACTATAAAATTGAAAATGGTAAAAACCCAAAAGGACCAGAAAGCGGAGAAAAAAAATGTGTTAGAGGTGGTTCTTGGGACAGTCAACCTAATTATGTGAGACCAGCCAACAGAATTTCTACTTCTCCAGAAAAAACTCACGAATTTTACGGTTTCCGTGTAGTAAGAACTGTTGTTCAATAATTTTCAATAAACCGCTTTGCAATAAAGAATTAAATACTACCTTTGCAAAAAATTTAGGAAAAATGGCTACAAATAGAACATTTACAATGATTAAGCCTGATGGAGTTGAAAACGGACACATCGGTGGAATTTTAAACATGATTACTGAAGGTGGTTTCAGAATCGTTTCAATGAAATTAACTCAATTAACTGTTGCTGACGCTCAGAAATTTTACGCAGTTCACTCAGAAAGACCTTTCTTTGGAGAATTAGTAGAATTCATGACTCGCGGACCAATCGTTGCAGCTATCTTAGAGAAAGAAAATGCTGTAGAAGATTTCAGAACTTTAATTGGTGCTACAAACCCTGCAGATGCTGCTGAAGGAACTATCCGTAAAAAATATGCAACTTCAATTGGAGAAAATGCAGTTCACGGTTCAGATTCTGATGAAAATGCTGCTATCGAAGGTGCTTTCCACTTTGCTGGAAGAGAGCAATTCTAAAAAGAGTATTCAGTGTTCAGTTTTTAGTGAGCAGTGATATAAATATTAAAAGGCGATTAGAAATTCTAATCGCCTTTTTTATTTCCTTTAACCCAAAACCCTTTACGTTTTACCTAAAGACTATTTCTTTTATCAAATCTTTGTCGAGTTCTTCATTTAGCATTTTTATAATTTTTGATTTTCCGTATTCTAATTCTTGTTTCACTACCGAAGAATTCAACTGCACATATAGGGTATTTCTTTTCAATTCAATTTGTTCGGTATAATTTTTAAAAGCTGGCCCCATCATTTTAAACCAGGTTTCTTTCACATTTATAATATCTAAACCTGCTTCTAGCTTGCTAGATTTCATAAACTCTTTCATTACATCACCAACCGAAAAATCGTCATTAAATCTCTTCATTTTATTTTCTTTTATCGTAAGGTACAAATTTCTTAAAGTGATAAACAATCTTGGCTTCGTTTTCTAAAACAAAACTTCCATCTGAAACCGAGAGTATTTTCTCTTCCCATTTGGTAAATTTCGAATTGGTTTTCAAATAATAACAATCCGCACTATCCACCACTCTAATCTTATCTTCCAAAGTTCCTTTCAAAAACGAACCATCTAATTGTGGTGCTACTTTTTGTCTAATTCCTTTATTTTCCTTTATAGAAATCAATTCAATAAACTCATTTACTTTATATTCTTTCTTATTTCCATCAGGAAATTCAACTTTTTCAATTTCCCAATAGCCATTTAACTTTGCAATATCTTCTTTTTTAGGTTTAGAAGTACATGAAATTAAAGCAGTTGCCAGTAATATTAAATAAAAATAGTGTTTCATTGTAGATAATTAATTTGAAACTCAAAGATACAAATCAGAATTAAATTAAAATAAAAAAAGGAGAATTCATTTCTGAATTCTCCTTTGTCGGGGTGGCAGAATTCGAACCTGCGGCCTTCCCGTCCGAACGGGACGCAATTACTGTTCATAAAACCCAACAGATATTAGATATCGCTTAGCTCCAGTAGATTTTATTTTTTTCTCTAAAATCATAGCTTCACTCCTATTTGACAGACTAAATGAAGTAATTAATTCCCAAGGAATTCCATTTTTAGTTGATAAAGAATAACCAGAATTATGACGACGCAATCTATCTT
>Ga0156297_1003_pt1 | contig 13507 bp, 11 predicted proteins | sample RifCSPlowO2_12_FD_107945 | JGI IMG/M metagenome (GOLD analysis project Ga0156297, IMG submission 107945) | Flavobacteria bacterium RIFCSPLOWO2_12_FULL_31_7
CAAATTGCTTGGCAATTACACGATGAGATGGGAAATCTTATCGAACATCAAGATTATTTAATTAAGCCAGAAGGGTATAATATTCCTTATGACGCAGAAAGGATTCATGGAATTTCTACTGAATTAGCCACGGGAGAAGGTCATGATTTAAGCGAAATTCTTGAAAAATTTAATATTGCTTTATCACAATCAAAGTACATTGTTGGTCAAAATGTAGGCTTTGACGTAAATATTATGGGCTGCGAATTTCATCGTTTTGGAATTCCTACCGATTTAACTCAAATGCCCGTTTTAGATACGTGTACGGAAACTACCGCACAATTATTAAAATTACCAGGCGGTAGAGGTGGAAGGTTTAAATTGCCAACTTTAACAGAATTACACGAATATTTATTTAACGAAAAATTCGCCGAAGCACACAACGCAACTGCCGATGTGGAGGCTACTACGAGATGTTTTCTAGAATTAGTAAAACGTGGCAATTTTAATGCAAATGAACTGCCAGTTTCTGACGACTATTACACAGCTTTCAGAACTAACAATCCAGAGGTAAAACCAATCGGATTAAAACACGTTAATTTAAAACAAGCTTCGGCAAGTTTACGCGAAAAATTACAACAACAACTTCCTAAAGATATTGAAATCTTGCCAGAAGATTTGGAAGATATTTCAGATGTAGCTTTTGCGCATTTACACAATCATTCCCAGTTTTCGGTATTGCAATCAACTATTTCCATTCCGAAATTGATTGAAAATACGGCCAAACAAAAAATGCCAGCTGTCGCTCTTACCGATATTGGTAACATGATGGGAGCATTTCAATTCGTGAGCGGAATTCTAAATCATAATAAAGCTGCAGAAGCTAAGAATAAGGAATTAACAGAAGCGGGCGAACAACCAACAGAAACTATCATCAAACCTATTGTGGGTTGTGAATTTTTTGTTTGTAACAATCATAAAGATAAATCGAATAAAGACAACGGGTATCAAGTGGTTTTCTTAGCCAAGAACAAAAATGGTTACCATAATTTAGCAAAATTGTCTTCAAAAGCTTATACAGATGGTTTCTATTATGTGCCGCGTATCGATAAAGAATTGATCAAAGAGTTTAAAGACGATATTATTGTTTTAACAGGAAGTTTGTATGGTGAAGTACCAAATAAAATCCTGAATATAGGTGAAAATCAAGCCGAAGAAGCCTTGCTGTGGTGGAAAGAACAATTTGGAGATGATTTGTATATCGAATTAATGAATCACAATCAAGAAGATGAAAAAGCGGTAAATACTACGCTAATTCAATTTTCTAGAAAACATAATGTAAAGTTAATTGCCACAAACAATACCTTTTACATCAATAAAGAAGACGCCAACGCTCACGACATTTTATTGTGTGTGAAAGATGGTGAAAAACAAGCTACACCAATTGGTAGAGGTCGTGGCTATCGTTTCGGATTACCGAATCAGGAATACTATTTCAAGTCGACCAACGAAATGAAGAAATTGTTTCCGCAAACACCGGAAGCTATCAGTAATATTCAAGAAATTGTTGATAAAATTGAAATTTATTCGCTTTCGCGAGATGTATTACTTCCAAAATTTGATATTCCTGTGGAGTTTCAAGTTGCAGAGGATATAGAAGATAAAGGTGTTCGAGGTGAAAATGCCTATTTGCGTCATTTAACTTATGAAGGCGCTAAAAGAAGATACGAAGAAATTACACCAGAAATAGAAGAACGTCTAGATTTCGAATTGTTAACTATTAGTAATTCAGGTTATCCAGGATATTTCTTAATTGTGCAAGATTTCATTGCAGAAGCTCGTAAAATGGATGTTTCTGTTGGGCCAGGTCGTGGTTCGGCAGCAGGTTCTGCGGTGGCGTATTGTTTAGGAATTACGAATATCGATCCTATTAAATACGATTTGCTTTTTGAGCGTTTCTTAAATCCAGACCGTGTATCGATGCCCGATATTGATATCGATTTTGATGATGAAGGTCGTGGTCGAGTGATGGATTATGTAATTAAAAAATATGGTTCCAATCAAGTAGCGCAAATTATCACGTATGGTAAGATGGCTACAAAATCAGCTATTAGAGATACGGCTCGCGTATTAGATTTGCCCTTGTTTGAAGCCGATAGAATTGCCAAATTAATTCCAGCCATGATGCCTGGAAAATGGAATTTGGCGCGTTTTCTTTCGGAAAAAGAAGAAGAAGTGAAAAAAGCCGTTCGTTCAGACGAGTTTGATCGGGTGAAAGAATTAATCGAAATCGCTAATCAAGGTGAACTGTCTGGAGAAACCATTCAACAAGCCAAAATATTAGAAGGTTCATTAAGAAATACTGGAATTCACGCGTGTGGTGTGATCATTACACCTGATGATATTACGAATTTCGTACCTGTAACTACCGCAAAAGATTCGGACTTATACGTGACCCAATTTGATAATGCTGTTGCAGAAAGTGCTGGATTGTTAAAAATGGACTTCTTAGGGTTAAAAACCTTAACGCTAATAAAGGATACCGTTAAACTGGTTAAATACAAGAGAGGTATCGATTTAAATCCAGATGTGTTTCCAATTGACGATAAAAAAACATACGAATTGTTCCAACGTGGCGAAACGGTAGGTATTTTCCAATACGAATCACCCGGAATGCAGAAGTATCTGAAAGATTTAAAGCCAACGGTTTTCGGAGATTTAATTGCGATGAATGCCTTATATCGACCAGGTCCGTTAGAATATATTCCTTCTTTTGTACGAAGAAAAAACGGCTTAGAAGAAATCACCTATGATTTACCAGCTTGTGAAGAATATCTTGCAGAAACCTACGGAATTACGGTGTATCAGGAACAGGTGATGCTTCTGTCGCAATCCTTAGCGGGCTTTTCTAAAGGTGATGCCGATGTACTTCGTAAAGCGATGGGTAAAAAACAAAAAGATGTTCTAGATAAAATGAAGTCTAAATTCATCGATCAAGCTAAAGCAAAAGGACACGATGAACAAAAATTAGATAAAATTTGGACCGACTGGGAAGCGTTTGCGAGTTACGCCTTCAATAAATCGCACTCCACTTGTTATGCTTGGATTGCTTATCAAACAGCTTATTTGAAAGCGCATTATCCTGCAGAATATATGGCGGCGGTACTTTCTAATAATATGAATGATATCAAATCCGTATCGTTTTTTATGGAAGAATGTAAACGTATGGGCTTAGAAGTTTTAGGTCCGGATGTGAATGAATCTTTCTATAAATTTACAGTAAACGATAATAATGCGATTCGTTTCGGAATGGGAGCCATTAAAGGAGTTGGAGAAAATGCCGTAAAAACTATCGTAGAATGCAGAAAAGAAGCGCGTTATAAATCTATTTTCGATTTAGCTAAACGTATTGATTTACGTGCTGCTAATAAAAAAGCTTTTGAAAACTTAGCATTAGCAGGTGGTTTTGATGAATTTTGCGATACCCATAGAGCGCAATATTTCCATTCGGATGGTGATAATATTACTTTTCTTGAAAAAGCGATGCGTTTCGGTGCGAAGTTTCAAGAGAACGAAAATTCTTCTCAGGTGAGTTTGTTTGGTGATGCTTCGGATGTACAAATTGCTGAACCTGTTGTGCCGCCTTGTGAAGAATGGAATACTTTAGAGAAATTATCTCGGGAGAAAGAAGTAGTAGGAATTTATATTTCAGGTCATCCATTGGACGATTATAAATTTGAAATGAAATATTTCTGCAATACTAAATTACAAGCGCTAAATAATTTAGAGCCTCTAGTAGGTAAAAATTTATCGTTTGGAGGAATTGTTTCGAATGTGCAACATAGAACCACACAACAAAATAAAGGTTGGGCAACTTTCAATATTGAAGGGTATGAAGAGACTTTCGAATTCAGAATATTTAACGAAGAATATTTGAAATTCCGTCATTATTTGGTTCAAAATCAGTTTGTTTTTATTAAAATTTTTGTAAAAGAAGGTTGGGCAAATAAGGAAACTGGTAAAAAATCGGATCCTAGAATTAACTTTTTACACATGCAAAGTTTGCAAGATGTTTTGCCAGATTTTGCCAAAAAACTAACGGTTCAATTGCCAATTGAAGAATTGAAAGAGCAATTAATTTCGAAATTAAATGAACTTTTCTCTAATCATCAAGGCGATTTAAATGTAACTTTTGAATTGTTAGAATTAGAAAAAGTCAAACGATTTGTAAAACGTGAAATTGAAATTGATGAAGATCTTCAAGATGAAACTGTAATTGATTCGGATGATGAGGTGGAAAATACTACTGAAATTATCGTAGAAAATCAAATGGAAGAAATTGAAGAAACCATCATAAAAAATAAACTTGAAATGCCAAGTCGAAAATTAAAAATTAATATTTCAAAAGAATTGTTGGAAGGTCTGGAAAAAATGCAAATTAATTTTAAGTTGAATTGATTTCCTGTTATGTTAAGCCGAACTCGTTTCAGCTTCTAATTTTATCAATTGCTTAACACAATTAGTAACGTAAATCTCCGAACTTAGCAATATTAACATTTTGATTATGAAAAAGATACTTTTTATACTTCTAGCTATTTCAAATATAAGTTTGGCTCAAATCGCAGCAAGTGCTGAAGATATTTCACCTTTATTAATTGGTGAAAAAATTCCAAAACAAGATTTGGTTTCAGTAGATGATAAATTAATTTCTACAACTGAAATTTTCAATAAAAAAACAGTTTTGATTGTATATCGTGGTGGTTGGTGTCCGTATTGTAATTCACAATTAATGGAAATGCAGGAAATTGAAAGTCAAATTATTGCGTTAGGTTATCAAATTGTAGCGGTTAGTCCGGATTCGCCAAAGTTTTTAAAGCAAACCACAACAGAAGACCAATTGAATTATCAATTATTTTCGGATAGTGATGGTAAGTTTTCTGAAGCATTAGGCATCGCTTTTAAAAGAGAAAAACCAAAGTTAGAAAAATATTCAGAAGGTAAAAATCCAGGTTTTTTGCCAGTTCCATCGGTTTATGTACTCAACGAAAATAGAGAAATTGAGTTTTTATACATCAATCCCGATTATTCAAAAAGATTGAAAGGTGATTTGTTGTTGGCCGTGTTAAAAAATTTATAAATTGATTTTTCTAATCATTTAATAGTTAAAAGAAATCATAATTTTTTTCACACCTTAAATATATTTTCTACTTTCGCATTACAATAATTAAGTATTAAAAACATAAACAAAGCAATATGGCATTAGCAATCACAGATGCTACTTTTGAAGAAGTAGTATTAAAATCAGATAAACCAGTAGTAGTAGATTTTTGGGCAGCTTGGTGTGGGCCATGTAGAATGGTTGGGCCAGTTATTGATGAGGTAGCTACAGAATACGATGGAAAAGCAGTTGTTGGAAAAGTAGATGTAGATGCGAATCAAGAATTTGCTGCAAAATACGGAGTAAGAAATATTCCAACGGTATTAGTTTTCCAAAACGGAGAAGTAGTAGGAAGACAAGTTGGAGTTGCTCCAAAGAAAACCTACACAGACGCTATTGACGCTTTATTATAATAGCAAAGTAGATAAATGAAAAAGGTTCGTCTCGTTCTCAAAACGAGATTGAGCCTTTTTTTGTATTCTTTTTTGTCTTCCAAAATATAAAAACTATATTTGAGTATGAATTTAGAATCGCATCTCGAAAAAATATCTCAGTTTAAAAATTTAGAACTTTTGGCTAATCAAATTGTGGAAGGTTTTATTTCTGGTATGCATAAAAGTCCGTTTCATGGTTTTTCTGCCGAATTTGCCGAACATAAAATTTATAATCAAGGCGAAAGTACCAAACATATAGATTGGAAATTATTTGCGAAAACCGACAGGTTATATACGAAAAAGTACGAAGAAGAAACCAATTTGCGTTGTCATATCATTCTAGATAATTCTTCTTCGATGCATTATCCAAAATTGAAAGACAATCAGTTGTTTTCTGAAAGTAAAATAGGGTTTTCGGTATTAGCAGCGGCGGTCTTAATGAATTTACTTAAAAAACAACGTGATGCCATTGGTGTTTCAATTTATTCGGATACCTATGAATATTATGCGTCAGAAAAGGGAAGTGAGCGTCATCACAGAATGATTTTGAATCAGTTCGAAAATGTTTTAAATGATCCGAAAGATTCTAAAAAAACAGATACTGTAACTTTTTTACATCAAATTGCTGAAAAAGTTCACCGTCGTTCTATGATTGTTTTATTTACGGATATGTTTATTGGAGAAGATAATGAAAAGCTTTTTAAGGCCTTACAGCATCTAAAACACAACAAACATAAAGTAGTTTTGTTTCATGTTTACGATGGAAAAACAGAATTAAATTTCAATTTTGACAACACACCACGTAAATTTATAGATGTTGAAACAGGAGAAGAAGTCAATTTATTTGCCGAAAATATGAAAGAAAGTTACGAAAAAGTAGTTAAAAACTATTTTGACAACATTTCTAATACTTGTTCTGCGTATAAAATTAAGTATGTTCCTGTTTCGGTAGACGAAAAATTTGAAAAAATTATCACAACATATTTAGTTGAAAAACAGAAGTTTGGCTAAAAAATTAAAAAATAATATAATATTTTTTATCAAAATATTTGCAGGTTTAAAAAACTGTAGTATATTTGCACTCGCATTACAGCAACGGTTTGGTAGTTCAGTTGGTTAGAATACCTGCCTGTCACGCAGGGGGTCGCGGGTTCGAGTCCCGTCCAGACCGCAAAATTTGGGAAGCATTCTGAGAAATCGGAATGCTTTTTTGCCCAAATATCTTGAGGCTTCAAGAGGAACTTAGTTGTGTTGTTTACCCGAGAGATCGGGAAAGGTTTAGTAGTTAGACCAATGAAAAGCTTTCCATTTTTGGAAGGCTTTTTTGATTTTATAACGTTATGATTTTTTGATTTTTCAATTCATGAGATAATTTTATCGGGAAAGGTTTTTTTGATTTTACGACATTTTTAAAGAATATTTTTTAACATTTGGGTTAAATTTTTTCGTTTTTTGCCTTTAAACCGAATTCATGAGGTTGTAATAAAAAAAATCTTTTCTTCAAAGGTTTCTGAAAATCAGTTTAATGGCTTTTAATTCAGTTTTTATTTTCGTATTATAGAATATATTTATTTTTTTTAAGTAAAAGAATTATATCTTTGCATCGCATTATCGCAACGGTTTGGTAGTTCAGTTGGTTAGAATACCTGCCTGTCACGCAGGGGGTCGCGGGTTCGAGTCCCGTCCAGACCGCAAAAAAAAAAGCTCTTCAATTTTGAAGAGCTTTTTTTATTTCCTAAGATTTATTTAATCCAAATTTCAAAGTTTTTAAACGCAATCCAAATAAAAACGCCTAATAAAACGAAACCATAAAACACTTTCATGAAAGTTCCAGCCAAAAAGCCAATGAAAGAACCAAAAGCTGCGTTTAAAGCATGTTTTTTGTCTTGAGAATTGTTAATGAGTTCTCCAATAAAAGCACCTAAAAAAGGGCAAATTAAAAATCCTAATGGAGGAAAAAATAGACCAACTACTAAACCAATATTTGTTCCCCAAATGCCGTAACTGGTTCCACCAAACATTTTGGTTCCTTTTGCAGGTATGAAATAATCAAGAATACTTAAAAGTATAGTAATGACTAAAGTAATTCCTAAAAGCCAATAATTTGTTTCTATGCCAGGTATAAAAAACAAACACAATAGTCCCAACCATGATATGGGTAAACCAGGCAAAACTGGCATAATACTTCCTATAATTCCACCAATTAGTAAACAAATTCCTAAAATCAATAAAATATATTCCATAAAAGTGTATTTTTGAAAATCTAAAAGTATAAAAAAATAAATGAACAAAGTAATTGCTTTATTCCTGATACTCTCGCTACAATCGTGCCAGTTTTTCGATAAGAAAGTGCCCGATGAAAAGGTTTTGTTAGAACAAGAACTCAAAAAAATTAATTGGGAGCAAGTAGACGAATTTCCTTCGTTTTCGGAATGTGATTCGGTAACAGATAAAAATAGTCAGCAAAGTTGTTTTTACGAAACGCTTTCTATGCAATTACATTCGAAATTGAAAGATGACAGCATAGCAAAATTATTTCCGCAATTAGATACGATTCAAGTGAAAGTAATTATATCTTCTACTTCTGATTTGAATTTCGTGCCGATAATTTCCGATTCAATTACATATAATAAACCACAATTAGATAGTATTTTTCAATTGCGATTAACCGATTTTCCAAAAATCAATCCAGCTATTAAAAGAGGTGTGCCTGTAAAAACAGAGTTTCAAATGCCAGTGGTTTTAAAGAAGTAAAACAATACTTTTATCTTTTTACTTTTTACTTGGCTCTTATTTTACTTGTCTTTCTTTCCACTCAAATTTTCCATAAAAAGCACTTCCAACCACTAAAGCCGTAAAAAAAGGATAGGCTAAAAAACTACTCAAAAAGTTTTTAAATGGAATTCTAAAATAAGCCGAACTAAATTTCAAAAACATAAAATCTATTGCGAATTTCATCACAAAGAAATAAGCGGTCATTTCCCATAAATTTAGTTGATAGATTGGTAAAATCAGTAAAATTAAACTGCTCAAATTGGTTACAAAAACAACCATTCCTAAAATTTTTGGATACCAACTCGCATAAGCTGAAGTTTTACTAGCCCATCGCACTCTTTGATGAAGTAAGGTTTTCCATGAGTCACAACTTTTTGTAAACACGATATTTATATTACCTAAATATGCAATTTTTTCTGACGCAACTTTTAAAGCTTTTTGCAATAAAAACACGTCATCGCCACTCGCTAAATTGTTATTGCCTTCAAATCCGTTTAATTGGTTAAAGAAAGTTTTTTCATAAGCGAAATTCGCACCATTACACATAAAAGGTTTTCCAATTCCGAAACTTCCAGCCGTAACACCTTGTAAACTCAAAAAATCATTATTTTGAAAATCGTGTAAAAAACCAGTTTCACTTGTATAGCCAACAGAACCTATACACATTTTTACGTCTTTTTTTTGAATTTGAGAATCAAAAACTTGTAGCCAATTTTCTGGTACTTCACAATCGGCATCAGTTGTTACAATCCAATCGTGTTTGGCTATTTGAATCGCCGTTTCAATCGCGTCTTTTTTCGGAGAATTGCTTTTTCTTTGGTTTGGAATAATTTTTACTTCGTACTTCAAACTTCGTACTTCAAACTTTTTGTCTGATTCATCATCCACTAAAATTGCTTCAAATAATGTAGTAGGATAATTTAATCTCTCTAAAGATTTTAAAAGTATAGGTAAGTTTTCAGCTTCATTTCTAAAAGGAACAATTATCGAAAAAGTAGTTTTTGGAACTGAAATCTCAATAGGATTTTGCTTCTTCATCTTCACAATACCCAACGCTAATTGAGTAATCAAAGCAGTATATAAAAATAAAACTAGCGCAAATAAAATCATAAAACTTCGTGACTTTGTATCTTCGTGGCGTCATCTCGCGTCTTGTAAATCAATACAAAATAGCTTCCAATGATAACAGGAAGTACTACATTTAGTAACCACATAAAAGTACTGATAAATAGTACAACATATTCGTCAATATTCAGTTTTTCGAAAAACCAAATCGCTACACCACCTTTCACTACAAAATCTAAAAACTGAAAAGAAGGTAAGGAACTCGCGATAAAGTATACAGCCATAATAGTTGCCATCAAAGTAAAATAATCAATTTCGATACCAAATAACAAAAACAAAAAGTAGTATTGATGTGAAAAAGTCAAATATCTCGCAATGGCTAATAAAATGTTTTTCTGATGGATTTTCTTCGGAATTTCGCTAATTTTTTCTAAAAACAAAGCAATGGAATAACCTTTAATGTTGATGTTTTTAGTTAAGAATAGAAATGTTAAAACTAAAAATCCAACTCCAATTAATATGAAAAAGTATAATGTGTAGCCTAAATATAATAATCCAATTAATCCGAAAACAATAGTCAATACCATTTGAATACCGTTGCAAATTAAGTTTAAAAACAAAACGCGTTTGGTTTCTTTTTTTGGAAAATAAATTGCTTTCCCGGCATATTCTCCAATTCCGTTTGGAGTAAATAATCCGGCAGTTACACCAGCTAAAACTTGTTTGGTAGCGGTAAATAATGAAATCTTCTGAATGACTAAAACCAAGTTCTTCCACTTCAAAATCTCTAAAAAACGATTCAAAAAACTAAAAAACAACATAAAAAGTATCCAGCCAAAGGTGAATTTATGTCGTAAAATATCCGAAAATTGCTTCCAACTCAGTTTTTCGTCGTGGGCTAATTTATCGTAAATAAAATAAAAGGCACCAAAAACAATGACCAGTTTTATTATAAGTGTAAGATATTGTTTAGTTTTGTTTGAAATCATTTTGCAAAGAAACAAAACTTTGAACTTGAAACCTTAATCCTGAAACAAAAATTTTGGCTAACGAACGCATCATACTCGGCATCGATCCCGGAACTACTATTATGGGTTTCGGACTCATTCGTGTCGTGAACAAAAAAATGGAGTTTATTCAATTGAACGAATTACAACTCAATAAAATGGACGATCATTATATGAAGTTGAAACGTATTTTTGAACGAACAATCGAATTAATAGACACGTATCATCCAGATGAAATTGCTATTGAAGCACCTTTTTTTGGTAAAAACGTACAATCGATGTTGAAATTGGGAAGAGCACAAGGCGTAGCGATGGCTGCAGGTTTGTCAAGAGAAATTCCAATCACAGAATACGAGCCAAAGAAAATAAAAATGGCGATTACTGGAAATGGAAATGCTAGTAAAGAGCAAGTTGCCAAAATGCTACAACAATTATTAGGTTTAATAACCTTGCCCAAAAACCTAGATTCTACAGACGGTTTAGCCGCTGCGGTTTGTCATTTTTTCAATACAGGAAAAGTGGTTGGAACAACAAGTTACACAGGTTGGGATGCTTTTGTGAAACAGAATGAGTCTAGAATTAAAAAATAAAAGTTTTCAGTCTCAGTTTTCAGTATCAGTACTGCTAACTGCGACTGCGACTGTAAGCTAAATATGTCAGGCATCTACATCCACATACCTTTTTGCAAGCAAGCGTGTCATTACTGCGATTTTCATTTTTCCACTTCCATGAAGAAAAAAGATGAAATGGTTTTGGCATTGGCGAAAGAAATTGAAATGCGAAAAAAAGAGTTACCAATTAAAGATATTGTTGAAACCATATATTTTGGTGGAGGGACACCAAGCGTATTGACGATTGATGATATTCAGTTTTTGATTGATTCTGTTTACAAGCATTATAAAGTTGTCGAAAATCCTGAAATTACTTTAGAAGCGAATCCAGATGATTTGTCTGATGAAAAAATTATTGAATTAGCCAATTCTCCGATAAACCGACTTTCGATAGGTATTCAGTCTTTTTTTGAAGACGATTTACAAGTGATGAATCGCGCGCACAATTCGGCGGAAGCCAAAAGATGCTTGGAAGTGGCGACTCAATATTTCGATAATATTTCCCTTGATTTAATTTATGGAATGCCCAATATGAGCAACGAAAAATGGTTGCAAAATATAGAAACGGCACTAAGTTTTAATATCCCACATATTTCCAGTTATGCGTTAACGGTTGAACCAAAAACGGCTTTAGATAAAATGATAAAAGTTGGAACAGTTCCTAAGTTAGATGATGATTTGGCCCAACAACATTTTCATATTTTAATAGATAAATTACAGGAAAACGGATTTGTTCATTACGAATTGTCCAACTTCGGTAAACCAGATTATTTTTCCAAAAATAATACAGCGTATTGGTTGGGTAAAAAATACATTGGAATTGGTCCGTCTGCACACAGTTATAATGGTGTAAGTAGAAGTTGGAATGTGGCCAATAATTCTTTGTATTTGAAAGAAATCACTGAAAATAAATTACCTTCAGAAACCGAAACTTTATCCAAAACCGACCAATATAATGAATATATCATGACTGGTTTACGAACGATTTGGGGTGTTTCTTTAAAGAAAATCGAAAAGGAATTTGGCGATAAGTATCTAAATTATCTACAGAAGCAAGCAGAAAAATATATTTCAGATCAGTTGTTGGAAGTTGAAGATGCTATTTTAAAAACCACTAAAAAAGGAAAGTTTTTGAGTGATGGTATTGCTTCCGACTTATTTTTATTAAATTTGGAATGAGATTGGAACGCTGATTAAACTGATGCGAGCAACGCTGATTTTTAAAATCCGTTTCAATCTGCGTTAGAATATCCGTTAAACCCGCGTGCTAAAATGATTGCAACAATAAACAATTTTAAAATCGATTTATCAAAACCTATTGATATTTCATTACCTATAACTTCTGATGGACAAAATCCAATAGCTTGGTATCAAAATCAACCTGAAATTTCTCCGGTGAAAATGGGCGATTGGATTGGAAAAGTTTCGGAAGGGAAATCATCAACCAATTTTAATAATATTTTTTTCAATCCGCATGCACACGGAACACACACGGAATGTTTAGGCCATATTACGAATGATTTTTATTCTGTGAATCAGTGTTTGAAAGAATTTTTCTTTATAGCGGAATTAGTTTCGATTCAACCAGAAGAAAAAAATGGTGATTTTATCATTACGAAAAATCAAATTGAAAAAGCATTAAATGGCACGAAACCTGAAGCAATAATCATCAGAACCTTACCGAATATTTCAGAAAAGAAACATAAAAATTATTCTAACACCAATCCGCCTTATTTGTTAGAAGAAGCTGCTGTTTTTATTCGAGAAATAGGAATCAAACATTTGTTAATTGATTTGCCAAGTGTAGATAAAGAGCATGATGAAGGAAAATTATTGGCACACAAAGCCTTTTGGAATGTAAAAAATACCACAATATTAAATGAAGATGCTCGTTTAGATTGTACGATTTCAGAATTAATTTATGTAGAAGATTCTGTTTCAGACGGCGCTTATTTACTCAATTTGCAAATTGTTTCATTTGAAAATGATGCAAGTCCGAGTAAGCCGCTTTTGTATCGTTTAGAAACTAATAACTAAAAACTCCCAACTCAAAATGAACATTCAGCAATTATGCGAATTTTGCTTATCCAAAAAAGGAGTCACCGAACATTTTCCTTTTGATGAAGATACTTTAGTGTTTAAAGTGGGCGGCAAAATGTTTTGCTTAACTTCTTTACAACAATGGGAAAAAAACGAGCCCAGCCTAAATTTAAAATGCGATCCGGATAAAGCAGAAGAACTCCGTGCAGAATATGAAGCCATAAAACCTGGTTATCACATGAGTAAAAAGCATTGGAATACTGTACATTTTCATTCTGATGTGAATGATAAAATGATGTGTGAGCTGATAAATGATTCTTATGAGTTGGTTTTTAGTAGTTTAACTAAAAAAATCCAAGCTGAAATCCGAGATTCTGAAAATTAGGCATTACTTTTGATACAGTGTTTTAAATTTATAAACTAAAAACTTTTAAACTA
>Ga0156297_1108_pt1 | contig 13471 bp, 14 predicted proteins | sample RifCSPlowO2_12_FD_107945 | JGI IMG/M metagenome (GOLD analysis project Ga0156297, IMG submission 107945) | Flavobacteria bacterium RIFCSPLOWO2_12_FULL_31_7
TCAATATAATAACCAGCTTCAAATTTATTTTGCGCAAATGATAAAAATGTTATAAGAAATAACACATAGCTTAGTTTGTTTTTCATTTTTTGATTTAGTTGTTTTTAATTGTTTTGTTTTTGTTTATAATTTTATTCCTCTTCTTTTTGTCCCATCATCATCAGATAAGCTTTTAGGAAACCATCAATTTCACCATTTAAAACAGCTTCAGAATCGGAAGTTTCAAATCCACTTCGTACATCTTTAATTAATTTATAGGGATGTAATACGTAGTTTCTAATTTGAGATCCCCATTCAATTTTCATTTTACCGGCTTCAATATCATCACGTTGTGCCAATTGTTTTTTTAGTTCAATTTCGTACAATTGAGACTTTAACATTTGTAAAGCTCTTGCTCTGTTATCATGTTGCGAACGCGTTTCAGAACATTGAATTTGAATACCAGATGGTTTATGATATAACTGAACTTTCGTTTCTACTTTATTAACATTTTGTCCACCAGCACCACTTGAACGAGCTGTTGTGATTTCAATATCTGCAGGATTAATTTCAATTTCAATCGTATCATCCACTAGCGGATAAACATAAACGGAAGCAAATGAAGTATGACGCTTGGCATTACTATCAAAAGGTGAAATTCGCACCAAACGATGTACGCCATTTTCTCCTTTTAAATAACCAAAAGCAAAATCGCCTTCAATTTCTAAAGTCACCGTTTTGATTCCAGCCGCATCACCTTCCTGGTAATTCAGTTCTTTAACTTTATACCCTTGTTTTTCGGCCCACATCAAATACATTCGCATCATCATGCTTGCCCAATCGCAACTTTCTGTTCCACCAGCACCAGCAGTAATTTGAAGTACAGCACTTAAATTATCACCTTCTTCAGAAAGCATATTTCTAAATTCTAAATCTTCAATGTTGGTCAGTGTTTTGTCAAAAATGGCATCTAATTCTTCCTCAGAAACGGCATCTTCTTTATAAAAATCGTAAGTTAGTTGTAGTTCCTCTGCTAATTCTTCACAACGATTATAATCGTCTACCCATTTTTTTATCGAACGTAAATTTCGCACAATAATTTCGGCCTGTTTGGCGTTGTTCCAAAAGTCTGGTGCAAAGGTCTTTTCTTCTTGATTTGTGATTTCGACAAGCTTGGCATCAACGTCAAAGATACCTCCTTAACGCACCAAGGCGATTAATAATGTCTTTAATTTGTTCGGTATTTACCATTTTATTTGTAGTTTTACACAACAAAAATAGACTATTAAAACGATTTATGGAAATTAATTTATTCAGCGATACGGTTACCAAACCTACTCAAGAAATGTTGCAATTCATGTTTAATGCTAAAGTGGGCGATGATGTATTTAAACAAGATCCAACAGTTAATGAATTAGAAGAAACTTTAGCCGATTTATTTGGTAAGGAAGCGGCTTTGTTTTTTCCATCAGGAACCATGGCAAATCAAACGGCTATCAAGTTGCATACCAATCCTGGTGATGAATTAATTTGCGATAAATGGGGACATGTTTTTTTATACGAAGCTGGTGGAGTAGCCTTCAATAGCGGTGTTTCATGTAATTTAATAGACGGAAATCGCGGTATGATTACTGCGGAACAAGTAGAAAAAGCTATTAATGATCCGGAGTTTTATCACGCTCCAATGACTAAGTTAGTTTGTGTCGAAAATACTACTAATAAAGGTGGTGGGGCTTGTTATGAAATTGAAGATCTAAGAAAAATTAAAGACGTTTGTACGAAACATAATTTAAAATTCCATTTAGATGGTGCCCGAATTTGGAATGCTTTAGTGGCTAAAAAACAGCATCCAAAAGTGTATGGTGAATTATTTGATACGATTTCTGTTTGCTTATCGAAAGGTTTAGGTGCACCAGTAGGTTCTGTTTTGTTAGGCACTAAAGAAGATATGAAACGCGCGCTTCGTATTCGAAAAATCTTTGGTGGAGGAATGCGTCAAGCTGGATATTTGGCCGCTGCTGGAATGTATGCGTTGCAAAATAACATTTCTCGCTTAGAAGAAGATCATAGAAAAGCAAAAGAATTAGGTGAGATTTTAAGTACTTTACCTTTTATCTATAAAGTGGAACCAATTGAAACTAATATTGTCATTTTTACGTTGAAATCGGATGTAAGTGAAGTTCAGTTTATTGATAAATTAAAAGAGAAAAATATCAACATTAGTAATATGGGTCAAGGTAAATTACGAATGGTTACTCACTTGGATTACAAGCAAGTAATGCATGATTATGTAATGGAAACTTTAAGTAAAATTAGTTTTTAGATAGATACGCAGATTTAACTGATTTTGCCGATTTACACAAATTAATCTGAATAAATCTTTTGAATCTGTGTTGCCATCATTTTACATCTCAATGTCCAAAGCAAAACAACTTTTTCCTTCTTTGGTAATTAAGAATTGGTTTTCAGTATGATGAATTTCAATTGCATCCTTATAATTCAATTCTTGCAAGTAATTTAAGTTAAGTGCTTTTATTTTATGATTCAAAACAGTTTCGATATTCGTAACATCTAAACACCATTCTAAATATTTTACATTATTGGCATGATTCACAATATCAATGTCGGATAATAATATATTTCTTTCGTCTTTAAAAGTAAATACTTCTGGAATATTAATTTTCTGAATTGGGTTTAAAATACTATCCGTATCAAACTTTTCAAAGTGTGAATGTGGTAAAGCCAAAATATCTGGTCGTCGAGTTTTCGTATTAATTACCACCCAAAAAGTTTCACAACCTACAATTTTTTCGTCATTTAAATACATTTCTAAACAGCGTATTGAGCGAGAATTTTCTAGGGTTTTAATCCAAGTTTTAATGGTAATTACATCTTTCCATTTTGGTAGTTTGCTAATTTCAACTCGCATTCGACTCAACACCCAGGCTTGATTATGTTGTTGCATATCTAAATAACTAATTCCTCCCAAATCGGCATGAATTCCAGCTACAATTTGAAATAAATTACAAATTTCAGTATGTTTTAGAGAACCTGTGGGATAACAATGTTGAAATTCAATTTCGAATTTATGTGAATAGATAGAAGTGAAGTTTGGAGAAACGGGCATAGTTAAAATTTAATTCCTAGTGAAATATTTAAAGCGTTAGATTTATTAAAATAGTTTTCGTACTCTGGTGTTGTTTTGACTTTAAAGGTATAAAAGTTATATCCAATTGCCGAAAATACAGCTAATTTTTTAGAAACATTATAATTTATTTGACCATTAATTCCCCAGTAGTTTCCATTATTTGTAGCATAATAGCCTGAAGCTTTTTGTTTAGTTTTAACATCTCCTATCATTATTTTAGGATGAAATGTAAATTTTTTATAATCATATTTATACCCAATATAACCTGAGTAATGATTTAAACTCATGTAATTAAAATTTCCTGCTATTTCAGGTTTTCTTACTTCAGAAACATTGTTTTCGTATAGTACACCAACATTAAAATTCGAATATTCTAATACATTTAAATCCATCAAAAAGCCTATATATGACGACTCGTGTGCATCGCTAAAGAAATTCTTACCATTAAATATTTTCAAATTTCCACCAAATTGAAAATCAGAAAATATTTTGATATCTTTTTCTTGCGATAAACTGTAGTTTGAAAAAAGTAATATAAAAACTAATGTGGTATATAATTTTATCTTCATTTTAATAATCTATTGAATGATTAATGCTGTCAGAATTATCAATGGTGACAAAACTAGAGTTTGTAGAAATAACAGAATTTGTGGTATTTTTAACTTTGTATTTAATTTCTATTATTTGATTTTTTTTCACTCTTTTATAATGTGGATATTCAATATTCTCTTCGTTTAGATTATAGTTTTCAGATGAAATTTCACCAATGTAAGAAACATCTAACAGTTCATTATTTGCATTAATTTTATTAAATGTTACAGTTAAGTTTGTAATGTCTATAAGTGAATACAGCTTTGAAGTAGGAAGTTGAACTTTATAGTTTAAAAAGTTAGTGTCTTTAAAATTATAATATTTGATATTTATAAGTTGTGAATTGTAAGTTGGAGAAAATTCGTCATTGATATGTAATGTGAAGGCATCTAAATTTGTAGGTAAAGGCACTAAAATAGAATAATTTCCATTACTATCGGTGTGTCCAATGCCTATATGATGAAAACTATCATTTATAAAATTATTATTTGCCTCAATTGTAACTTCTTGATTTTGAATCGGATTGTTATTTTCGTCAACGACTCTTCCGGTAAATTGTAATCTAACTTCACCATCATAACGAGTATCACAAGAATAAAAGATACACAAGCATAAAATTATCAAAAGTTTTCTCATAAATTTTTTCTTTAAGATGCGAAATTAAGAATTTGGTTGCGTGCTTTTATGTTAACTTTTCAATATTTTTAATAATTTCATTTCTATCCGTTTGAAAATCAAACCAAGTTGCGTTTTCAGTTCTTTTAAACCATGTCATTTGACGTTTGGCAAAACGGCGTGTGTTTTGCTTGATTTGTTCGATGGCGAATTCAAAAGTAGTTTTACCTTCGAAATAATCGAATAATTCACGATAACCAACGGTTTGTAAAGCATTTTTTTCTTTATGTGGAAATAAATTTTCTGCTTCTTTTAGTAATCCTTCAGCCAACATCAAATCCACACGTTGGTTAATTCGGTTATACATGATTGTTCTATCGGCTTCTAAACCAATAATAATGGGAGTGAAGTTACGTTCGTTTTTTCGCTTACCGATGAAACTCGAATAGGGAAGTCCGCTTCCCATGCAAACTTCTACAAAACGTTTCATACGCTGTGGGTTTTGCAAGGTTTGTGGATTTTCAGTTTCGATTTTTTTATAAAATTCAAAATCTAATTCTTTTAGTTTTTCTTGAAGAAATTCGATTCCTAATTCGTCAAATTTTGAATTGATTTCCGTTCTAACGCTTTCATCAATATCTGGAAATTCATCGAAGCCTTTTAAAACCGCATCCACATATAAACCTGAACCTCCAACCATAATTTGGATATGATTTTTAGCAAAAAGTTCGTCCAGTTTTTTTAGTGCATCTTGTTCGAAATCACCTACAGAATAATTCTCAAAAATCGATTTATTTTGAATGAAATGATGTGGTGCAGCAGCCAATTCTTCTTCAGATGGAACTGCTGTTCCAATAGCCATTTCTTTAAAAAACTGTCGACTATCGCAAGAAATTATATCACAACCAAAATGTTGTGCCAAAGCAATGCTCAAGGAAGTTTTTCCTATAGCTGTTGGTCCGATAATGGTGATTAAATAGTTCATTTTGTTTTTTTGTCACACTGAGCGGAGTCGAAGTGCTTTTTTTAAATATTTCTATAATATTAGTCTTCGACTCCGCTCAGACTGACAATTATGCATAAAATTCTAAAACTTCAAAATTCTCATTACTTTATTTTTCCTTAAATAACCTTTGATAATGTTAGTTGTATCTCTGTTATTTTGCATCGGAATAAGAATATTTTTTAGAATTTCAATATTTGTAACTTGGTAGTTTAAATCGAAAAAACAATAGCCTTTGTAAACGCCATTTTCAATGATAACTGCGCTACGTTCTTCAATGGTTCTACCTTTGTCAACTACAATCATATTATTGTTTTCAAATTGAGCTTCTTTGATGAAACTTAGCACTCGATCATTATATATTTCTGGATTTTCTTCTTGCACACAAGCACCGTTACATTCTTTAATTTTATATTGAAAACAAGCGGCTTTCGTATCATATAATTTGTTAATTTTCTGACATAAAGCATGATCGGAAGTAATTTTAAAAAGTAAATTTCTTCCTTCTTGTAAACTTACAAATGAAGTAATTTCTTTTTTTCTACCGTCTGCTTTTTCTATTGTAAGAGACAAATAACCTTGTTCATCAAGATTAGAATACATCGCAAAATTGAAAATACTTTTGCGTTGGGCTCTATTATAAATAGGTTTGTTAATTTTAATTTCTTCGGATTCTTTTAATAAGGCTATTAGTTCACTTCCTGTTTCTTCAAAAGTTACAGCATACACATCACGTTGAATTTTTTTACTTTTCGAATTGACACCCGTAAAATGCTGATTCACTCGTTTTTTGATGTTTTTGCTTTTTCCGATATAAATGATATCACCTTTTTCATTGTGAATGTAGTAAATTCCCGTTTTTGATGGTAAAATTTCAACAATATCAAGTAATTTAGGAGATAATCCAGCTTTAATTTCGGTTTTTACGAAACTTTTTACAATTTCTTTTTCTAAGTCTTTCGCCAAAAGCATCTTGAATAATTTCACTGTTGCCATAGCATCGCCACTTGCTCGGTGTCTGTCTGCCATTGGAATTCCAAGTGAACGCACCAATTTCCCTAAACTATACGAAGGTAAATCCGGAATGATTTTTTTGGCTAATTCTACCGTACAAAGTGTTGGTTTTTTGAAATCGAAACCTAATCTTCGGAATTCTGTTTGTAAAATTCGGTAATCGAAACTGGCGTTATGTGCCACCATAATAGTTCCTTCGGTAATTTCAATAATGCGTTTGGCAACTTCGTAAAACTTAGGCGCGCTACGAAGCATGGCACTATTAATACCAGTCAATTTTACCACAAAAGGCTGAATGGGTTTTTCAGGATTCACCAAACTAATAAATTGGTCAACCACTTCATGACCATCAAATTTATAAATGGCAATTTCCGTAATACCTTCTTCATTGTATTGTCCGCCAGTGGTTTCTATGTCGATAATCGTATAAATATGCTTTCTTTTTTGTGATTAAAATTCTTTTTCAATAATTGGCATAACTTGTCCCGAATTTCGGGATTGAAAATTGTCTCATTGAAAATTATCTTCCGCCAAAGATACTACTTCCAATTCGAACCATAGTACTTCCTGATGAAATTGCGAGTTGATAATCTCCAGACATGCCCATTGACAAAATTTGAAGTTGGGAGTTTGAAGTTTGGAGTCTATCAAAAATGGTTTTCAAATGCTTGAATTCTTTTTCAATTTGTACTGTGTTTTCTGTAAATGTTGCCATTCCCATTAAACCTACAACACGAACGTTTTCAAGTTTATTATTGTCACTCTGAGCGGAGTCGAAGAGTTGTTTAAGAATCTCATCCAATTCCTCTTCATTTAATCCAAACTTCGTTTCTTCTTCTGCAATATGAACTTGTAACAAACAATCAATTATTCTATTATGTTTTTTGGCTTGTTTGTTGATTTCTTCTAATAATTTCAAACTATCCACACCATGAACTAAACTCACGTATTCCGCCATAAATTTGACTTTATTGGTTTGCACGTGACCAATCATATGCCATTCGATATCTTTTGGCATTTGTTCCCATTTTTCGGTCATTTCTTGGATTTTGTTTTCTCCAAAAATACGTTGACCAGCATTATACGCTTCCATTAAATCAGAAACAGGTTTGGTTTTAGAAACCGCTACCAATGTCACATGATTGGGAAGTTGGGATTTTATTTGGGTTAGGTTTTTTGCTATTGACATTATTTTTTTAGTTTTTTTATACTTTCATCTAAATCTGAAATAAAATTTTTGTCTTGGATAATTCTAAATTCTTCATATTCAGAATATGCTTTAATAATAGCTTTTTCGTGAGAAATTTTTCCTGCATTTGGTAAAACATCAAGACTATTGCTTTCAAGAAATTTATTTGTTCTTTCAAGCCAATCTTTCATATTCATAATTTGTTTTCTTATGGCTTGAAATTCTGCTAAATCTAAAAATGCACTGACTAATAAATTTAAATCGCCAATTTCGTTTTCATTTAAATAATTTTTAGCAATAGAAACGTCACTTTTTAAAATCTTTCCTTTAGGAGCATTTTTCCAATTGGTTAAACCCATAAAATCTTTCGAAATGTCTGCTCTATCATAAATAATTTCAGCAGCGGTTTTTCCTGAAATAGCAAAATGTAATTTATTTTGAACCATTTTGAAAAACAATTTTGTTTCTTCAGCATTTTTAGAATAGTCAGAGCTACATTGTTCAAAAATATCACCTAGTTTTTGATATAATCTTCTTTCGCTGGAACGAATTTCCCTTATACGCTCTAATAATTCATCAAAATAATCTTTACCAAAAGGTTTTCCGTTTTTTAGCATTTCATCATTTAACACAAAACCTTTAATAATAAATTCTTTTAAAGTTTGTGTTGCCCAAATTCTAAATTGTGTGGCTTGTTTCGAGTTGACTCTATAGCCGACAGCAATAATGGCGTCAAGATTGTAAAATTCTACATTTCTTTTTACATTTCTATTACCTTCAAGTTGAACTGTTTCCAAAATGGAAATAGTTGCTTCTTTTTGAAGTTCATTTTCTTGATAAATATTATTAAGATGCTTGCTAATTGCTGGAACTTCTACATTGAAAAGTTGAGCAATCATTTTTTGAGAAAGCCAAAAACTTTCATTTTGGTAAGTAACATTTATGATTACATTTTGATTTTCTGTCTGATAAAATATTATATTGTTTTGCATGGCGTAAAATTTTTATAAAAATAGCTAAATTGATTTGTTTTTCAAAATCACTTTAGCGAGAAGTTGGGATTTTATTTGGGTTAGGTTTTTTGCTATTGACATTATTCTGGCATTTTTTTATTTATAAAATCAAAAATGATTCTATTTAATTTCATTCTAAGATTAATTAAAAATGGATTTTTTATTTCTTTAAATGAAGTTGATTCTGTTTCACTCAAATTAATATTAAAAGCATCTACTGAATAATCTTTATTATTAGATTTTTCAATATTTATTTTGATAAAAATTGGCTTTTCATTAATATAATAAAATTCATAATAATGAAAGAATTCAAATTCTTTATCTTTAGTAGTCTCAGTATAATAAGAATAAATTAATTTATTTTTATATTCATATGTTGTATTTCCAAAACCTCCAATAGTTTTTTTATTCTTTTTTAAAATACCACTAGATTCCATTTTTGGTTGAATTGTTTTGACAATACTATCAATTTGTGTAATAGTAAATTCTTTTTCTTGTGAAAAACTGAATGTTGAAACTAATAGTATGAGAAATAATTTATGCATAATAAATGTTATGAAATTCTTCTTTCGTCAGAATGACAAGATTGTGGTTAAACTTTGAGCGTAAAAACTCCCAACTTCCATCTTCAAACTCCCAACTAAAGTTCATACACCACCAAACCACTTCTAAACTTAGGTTCGATATAAGTTGATTTTGGAGGCATAATTAAATCGTTATCAGCGATAGTTTTAATTTCTGAAATGTTAGTCGGGTAGAGCATGAAACCCACTTCATATTCGCCTTCGTCAATTAAATCTTTAATTACAGAAACGCTTTGTTTTCCTGGAATATAATCGATGCGTTCGTCGTTACGTAGATCTTCGATTCCTAATAGTGGATTCAAAACTGTATCGTATAAAATTTGTGCATCTAAATTTTCTAGAACTGACTTCTCGACTCTGCTCGAAGTGACATCGTTATTATGTTTGTAGAATAAAGCATAAAAACTTCCATCCAAATACATTCCGAATTCGAACTTATTTTGTGGTTTCCACAATTCTTGATCTTTGGTTTTGATGATGAAATTATCTGCTAATTTTTTAATAAAATCGTCTTTGGTTAAGCCATTTAAATCTCGGATAATTCTATTGAATTCATAAATTTTCACATTGCTTTCTGCAATTAAAAAACTCATAAAATAGTTTAGGTTTTTGTTACCTAAATGTTTGTCTTGTTCGAATAATAATTCCGCTGAAGCCGAACGATGGTGTCCATCTGCAATATATAAATTTGGAATGTTCTCGAAATGTTCTTGTAACCAATCTATTTCCGATTGGGTGTCGATTTTCCAAAGTGTGTGCTTTTCTTTATTTGGAGTCGCGAAAGCGTAAATTGGTTCGCTCTTTTTTCGTAAAGAAATAAACGTATTAATTTCTACAGAATCTGGATAAGTAATCAAAACGGGTTCCGTATTAAAACCTGTTTGATGTAAATAATCTTTAAATAATTCCACACGATATTGTAACGTGTCTTCGTGTTTTTTAATGATATTTTGCTGATAATCTTCAACTGAAGTTCCTGCGATAATTCCGGTAAAAGTCTGATTTTTTGCCTGAATTTCGTATAAATAAAATACTGGATGTTCTTCAGAAGTTAAAATGTTTTCGTTTTTGAAATCCTGATATTTATGTAAAACTCCTTTAAAACGTTTGTCGATTGTGATTTTTTGGGCATTTGCATACGCAGGATGAATCACGTGTAAAAACGAATACGGATTAAAATTCAACCAAGCTGCAAGCTCCGCCGAACTATAATCATCATACGTTCTACAAGTTACCAACGCCACTTTATCTGCCGTGGGACGAACTGCTTTAAAAGGAATTATTTTGCTCATGTTTTGAGTTTACAGTTTTCAGTCACAGTTTTCAGTTTGTTTATGACTGAATACTGCGACTGCGACTAATTACTTAGAAAATTGCTTTGCAATTTTTTCTGCTTTTTTACTTTCTGAATAATCGTAGAAACCTTCACCAGATTTCACACCTAATTTTCCAGCCATAACCATATTTACTAATAACGGACAAGGCGCATATTTTGGGTTTTTGAAACCGTCGTACATTACGTTTAAGATAGATAAACAAACGTCAAGTCCAATAAAATCAGCTAATTGTAAAGGTCCCATTGGATGTGCCATTCCTAATTTCATAACGGTATCAATTTCAGAAACTCCAGCTACACCATTATATAATGTTTCTATAGATTCATTAATCATTGGCATTAAAATTCTGTTCGCTACGAAACCTGGATAATCGTTTACTTCTGTTGGCGTTTTTCCTAATTTCACAGATAAATCCATGATAATTTTAGTCACTTCATCAGATGTAGAATACCCACGGATAATTTCAACTAATTTCATAATCGGCACCGGATTCATAAAGTGCATTCCGATTACTCTTTCTGGATGAACCACTTGCGCTGCAATTTGAGTAATTGAAATAGAAGAAGTGTTACTTGCTAAAATTACATTATGATCACAAACATCGCTTAATTGTTTAAAGATGTTCATTTTTAAACCAACATTTTCTGTTGCAGCTTCCACAACTAAATCGCAACCAACTACACCATCTTTAACGTCAGTGTACGTGATAATATTTGAAATTGTTTTGTGTTTATCCTCTTCAGTGATACTTCCTTTTGCAACCATTCTGTCCAAGTTAGCAGCAATTGTAGCCATTCCTTTTTCTAATGATTTTTCAGAAATATCAATTAATTTTACGGTGAATCCTGCTTGTGCAAATGTATGAGCAATTCCATTACCCATTGTTCCTGATCCTATTACGGCAATTTGTTTCATTATTTATGTTTTGTTTGTTTAATTCTTCTTAATAATCTTTTCGATTTATGATTGTATGTCTTTGTCCAAAAAAACACAATTACATCTACACCAGATAATTCTTTTTGTTTATCATTTAATTCAACAATATTAAAATTAATATTACGATTGTGTTTTGAATAATAACTCTTAAATGAATTGAAAAAAATAATTTTATCACTTATTGTTGTTCCAGAAGGACCAGTAATAAAAGCAATTTTTTTTCCTTCAAGACTTTTTGGACTATTGTTTAATAATTCTAAAACTTCAATTTCAGAATTATTTAATTCTTCAGTTGTAGTTCCTAAATTTTCAAAATTTATTTTTCTTTCTTCTATCTTTACTTTTAAATCATCAAACACAATTACACTATTATTTTGTGCAAATAAATTTACAGAAACTAAAAGGAATATGATTTGGAATTTTTTCATACTATTTTCCAATGCAATCAATAATCTGATACGCTACTCGTAACGCTTCTGTTCCATCTTCTAATGTTACTATAGGAGTGGAGTTGTTGTTGATAGCTTCTGCAAACGATTCTAATTCGTCTAAAATGGCGTTATTAGGATTTACATTCGGATTATCGAAATAAATTTGTTTTTTCACACCTTCTGCATTTTGTAAAATCATGTCAAAATCCCCAGGAGTTTCTGGTGCATCTTGCATACGAACCACTTCGCAAATTTTGTCTAAATAATCAACTGAGATATATGCGTCTTTCTGGAAAAATCTACTTTTACGCATATTTTTCATAGAAATTCTACTCGCCGTAATGTTTGCCACACAACCATTTTCAAATTCTAAACGTGCATTGGTAATATCTGGAGAATCGGAAATTACGGCAACACTACTTGCATTTACCGATTTTACTTTCGATTTCACTACACTTAAAATCGCATCAATATCATGAATCATTAAATCTAAAACCACAGGAACATCTGTCCCCCGAGGATTGAATTCTGCTAAACGATGCGTTTCAATAAACATTGGATTTTTTATTTTATCTTTCACCGCTGTAAAAGCCGGATTGAAACGTTCTACGTGTCCAACTTGACCTTTAACGTTATATTTATTGGCTAAAGCGACAATCTCTTCCGCTTCTTCAACTGTTGTAGCAATTGGTTTTTCTATGAAAATATGTTTACCAGCTTCGATTACCATTTTAGCACATTCAAAATGCTGAATTGTTGGTGTAACAATATCCACAACATCAACTTCAGCGATTAAACTTTCTATAGAATCGAATTTTTTATAACCGAATTCAGCAGCCACTTTAATGGCATTTTCTTCAAAAGGATCAAAAAAACCAACTAATTCGTATTTTTCTGACTGATTTAATAAGCGCAAATGTATTTTTCCTAAGTGACCCGCACCTAAAACTCCGACTTTTAACATAAAAATAAATTTCATCAAAAATAGTAATTAAATAATAAAAATTTCGATTTGCTTTTTGAAATTTTAAATCTAATTTTACATCAATAATTTATGAATACAATTGAAAGATACTAACAAACATCAAGGGCTTAGAAATCAGCTTGCAAAGCAATTACAAGAGAAAGGAATTACCGATAAAAACGTGTTAGATGCAATAAAAAAAATACCACGACATTTGTTTTTAAATTCGAGTTTTGAAGATTTTGCTTATCAAGACAAGGCATTTCCAATTGGAGCTGGTCAAACCATTTCCCAACCTTATACTGTAGCTTTTCAGAGTGAATTATTACAAGTTGAAAAAGATCATAAAATTTTAGAAATTGGGACAGGTAGTGGTTATCAAACAGCTGTTTTAGTCACTTTAGGTGCGAAAGTATTCACTATTGAAAGACAAAACGAATTGTTTAAAAAAACATCTCGATTGTTACCAACGTTAGGTTATAGACCAAAATTATTTGTTTTTGGCGATGGTTATATTGGTCTAGAAAAAGAAGCGCCTTTTGATAGTATAATTGTAACGGCTGGAGCACCAATTATTCCGCAAGCCTTATTATCTCAGTTGAAAATAGGAGGAAGGTTGGTTATTCCTGTAGGAGATGATGTGCAAATTATGACTTTATTAGTTAGA
>Ga0156297_1051_pt1 | contig 13270 bp, 10 predicted proteins | sample RifCSPlowO2_12_FD_107945 | JGI IMG/M metagenome (GOLD analysis project Ga0156297, IMG submission 107945) | Flavobacteria bacterium RIFCSPLOWO2_12_FULL_31_7
TAGTATCCCAACCCGCATTAGAAGTAATTGCCCCAATTGCATCTGGCACTAAAGTTACCTGATCTGGCTTACATTCTAAAACTAAATCGATAAAATTATGTTGCGGATTGCCTTCAATATTATATTCGGTATACACTACATTTTTTAAATCTCTTGCATCTTGATAGGTAATATGTCTTTCATCTGGACGCGGATGAATGGTAATTCCGTTCGCACCAAACTTTTGAATATCTTTTGCAACTTGCAATAAATCAGGAACATTACCACCACGAGCGTTTCTTAAGGTCGCAATTTTATTAATATTAACAGATAACTTTGTCATAATTGTATTTAATTTGTACAAAATTACAAACAAAAAACCGAGTATTTTGTATTTTTTACTTAATTTGCAATAGTTTTGAACTACTATTTATGGATAAAATTTCAGATTTTTTAAACTTCGAATTTAAACCTTTGCAGGTCAACGACACTGTTGCCGATGCGGAAAATTTGTTTTTAGATTTTAACTATTCCCATTTCCCGGTTTTAGAACATGATGTTTACATTGGATCCATTGCTAAAGATGATGTAGAAATTCTTTCCACCACAACATTAATTAATGAACATAAATTCAGTTTGCATCGTTTTTTTGTACGAAGTACTATGAATTGGTTTGATGTTTTTGAAGAATTTTCTAAAAACCACACTAATATTTTACCCGTTTTAGACGACAAAAATCAGTATGTTGGTTTTTATGAATTAGATGATGTTTTACATTTTTTAAATGAAACTACTTTCGTAAAGGAAGACGGCGGTGTGATTGTAATAGAAAAAGAAACTACCGACTTCACATTTAGTCAAATTTGTCAAATTGTAGAAAGTAATGACTCTAAAGTTTTGGGTGTATTTATATCTAACACTACTCCAACTTTAACGCAAATTACCCTTAAAATATCGCAAAGTAATTTTAACGAAATCATACAAACGTTCCGCAGATACAACTACACCATTTTATCGGAACATCAGGAAGATTCGTATTTGGCTGGCTTGAAAGAGCGTTCGGATTATTTAGACAAATATTTAAATATTTAAGTTATGAAAATAGCCGTATTTGGTCAGTATTATCAAAACAACACCCATTCTATTGTTGAAAAAGTGGTGGCATTTTTAGAAGAAAAAAATATTGAAATTTGTTTTTATCGTGTTTTTTATCATAAATTAATTGAAAACAACGTACAATTATCCAATTACAAAACCTTTGACACACATGAATGCTTAAAAGATAATTTTGATTATCTAATTAGTATTGGTGGAGACGGAACCATTTTACGAGCGGCGACTTTTGTAAGAGATACAAATTTACCAATTATTGGAATTAATGCAGGAAGATTAGGATTTTTAGCTACCGTTCAAGAGGAAAATATCGAAAATTTACTAAATAGAGTTTTAGTGAACGATTTTTCTATTTCGAAAAGAACTTTGGTCAGTTTAGCATCAAATCCTTCGATTCCAGATTTAGAAGATATTAATTTCGCACTAAATGAAATTACGGTTTCCCGAAAAGATACCACTTCGATGATTACAATTGAAACGTTCATTAACAAAGAATATTTGAATTCGTATTGGGCAGACGGATTAATCATTTCTACCCCAACAGGTTCCACAGGATATTCATTAAGTTGTGGTGGACCGGTTATTATGCCTACTTCAAATTGTTTTGTTATCACACCTATAGCTCCACATAATTTAACAGCCAGACCATTAATTATTCCGGACGATTCGGAACTAACTATCAGAATTAAAGGACGTGAGGAACAATATTTAGTTTCTTTAGATTCCAGAATGGCTTCCGTTTCAAACGAAACAGAACTTACTGTTAAAAAAACTACTTTTTTTATCTTAATTGTCGAATTTCCTGAGGAAGGCTTCTTAAGAACCATAAGAAAAAAATTACTTTGGGGAGAAGACAAAAGAAACTAATTCTCATATTCCAAAACCAACACTACTCGAATACAGTTTAGCAAAACCAAATAATACTGAGCCTAGAATCAGAATAACACACGATTTTTCATTTTTTTACGTTATTAAATCAAAGTTAATCATCAAAAAAACTTGGTTTAAGATGGTTAGTACCTCAATATTATTATATTTGCAAACTATTTAAAAAATGAAAAGATTTTTATTAAATATTATCGGATTTTTATTCTGCATGACTTCTTTCGGACAAATTCACGAATTAGGAGTATTTGTAGGTGGCAGTAATTACATTGGAGATGTAGGAAAAACAGACTATTTAGCCCCAAATGATGCTGCGTTAGGTATTCTGTACAAATGGAACAAAAGCACAAGACATTCATGGCGATTTTCATACACTCAAACTTCCATAACAGCAAAAGATATAGAAAGTAATGTACCAAGTAGAAATTTAAGAGGGTATGAGATAAAAAACAATATTAAAGAATTATCTGCGGGTTTAGAATTTAATTTTTTTGATTTTGATTTGCATCAAGAAAAATTTGTGATTTCACCTTATGTTTATTCAGGACTTTCGACATTTCTTTATAATGAAACCTATGTTTTAAATAAAGTGAGTAACGAAGATTATCAACATTATTCATTTGCAATTCCAATGATAATTGGCGTAAAAGCGAAAATTGCAAATCATTTAGTGTTAGGATTAGAAACAGGCGCAAGATATACTTTTACAGATAATTTAGACGGAAGCAATCCAAAAAATGAAAATTTCGAAACTTTAAAATTTGGAAATTTAAACAATAAAGATTGGTATGTTTTTACAGGATTTACATTAACCTACACGTTTGGAAAAAACCCATGTTTTTGTACAGAAAGATAAAATGGAAAAAGAAATAGATAAAAATAATTTACCAAAACACTTAGCTATCATTATGGATGGTAATGGTCGTTGGGCAAAAAAACAAGGAATGCTACGTGTTTTTGGTCATGAAAAAGGCACCAAATCTGTAAAACAAACCGTTGAAAATTGCGCCAAACTAGGTATTGAATTTTTAACACTTTACGCCTTTTCAACGGAAAATTGGAACCGTCCGAAAATTGAAGTCGACACATTAATGAAATTATTAATTAGTGCGTTAAAAAAAGAATTAAAAACATTACAAGAAAACAACATAAAGCTTAACGCTATTGGTAATTTAGACAGTTTACCATCAAGTGTGAAAAAAGAATTACAAGAGGTAATCTCTAAAACAGAAAACAACACCAGAATGACATTGACTTTAGCTTTAAGTTATGGCGCTAGAGATGAAATCATAAATGCTGTTAAAATAATTTCTGAAAAAGTTAAAAATAATATAATTTCAACAGATGCTATTGACGAATCAATTATTAATCAGCATCTTTACACGCAGAATATGCCAGATGTGGACTTAGTTATAAGAACCAGTGGCGAACACAGAATAAGTAATTTCCTACTATGGCAAATTGCATATGCTGAATTTTATTTTACAGATGTGCTTTGGCCAGACTTCAACGAAGAAGAATTGCAAAAAGCCCTTATAAGTTATCAAAAAAGAGAAAGAAGATTTGGAAAAACTAGCGAACAAATTAGATAAATTGACAATGTTTAAAAACAGAATACTATTTTTATTTGCCTTATTATTTATAGGAAATACAATAAATGCCCAAGAAATAACTTTAGAAAAAGGTAAAGAATATACTCTTGCAGGTGTGGAAGTTACAGGAAAAGTTTCCTTTAACGAACAAACAGTTATTACATTTACTGGATTAGAAATTGGGAGCAAAATTAGAGTTCCAGGTGAAGAAATTAGTTTAGCAATTACTAAACTTTGGAAACTTGGTTTGTTCAATGATGTAAATTTTTACGTTCAGAAAATTGAAGGCGAAAATATATTTCTTGAATTAGAATTAGATGAATTACCAAAACTTAATGAAGTAAAAATCAAAGGTGTAAAAAAAGGTAAAAAAGAAGATATCCTTAAAGAAACTGAACTAACAAAAGGGAAGATTGTTAATGATAACTTAATTACAAACACCAAAAACTATATCGAAAATAAGTTTAAAAAAGACGGTTATTTCAACACTAAAGCAACAATTAATACCTTAGCAGATTCTACAAATACAAAAGTAGATATGGTCATTTTTATCGATAAAGGTAAAAAAGTAAAAATTAGTAAAATTAATTTTGCCGGTAACGAACAATTATCGGACAAAAAATTAAAAAAGACCTTCAAAAACACCAAAGAAAAGAAACTTTATAGAATATTTAAATCTTCAAAATTTATTAAAGATAAATACAAAGAAGATTTAGGCTCATTAGTTTCAAAATACAAAGAAAAAGGATACAGAGACGCTAGAATTGTATCTGAAAATGTAGTTTACAATAAAGAAAAAAACAAAATTAAAATTGATATAAATATTGAAGAAGGAAGAAAATATTACTTCGGAGATATAAGATTCTTAGGTAATACCGTTTATCCAGACCAAACTTTAAATGCAATTTTAGGAATTAAAAAAGGAGAAGTTTATAATGGGGTGTTATTACAAAAAAGAATCGCCGATAATTCTGCTCCAGATAGTGAAGACATCACGAATCTATACCAAAACAACGGTTATTTATGGTCTAGTATTAATCCTGTTGAAGTAAAAACTCAAAATGATACAATTGATTTTGAAATTAGAATTACTGAAGGACCAATTGCGTACTTAAATAACGTAACCGTTAAAGGGAACGACAAAACAAACGATAAAGTAATTTACCGTGAATTAAGAACTCGTCCAGGACAAAAATGGAACAAAGAACAAGTAATTCGTTCTATTCGTGAATTAGGACAACTAGGTTTCTTTGATGCAGAAGCCATCAGACCTGAACCAGTAAATATGGATCCGGCAGCTGGAACAGTAGATTTAGATTGGACAGTTGTAGAAAAAGGTTCCAGTCAAGTAGAATTACAAGGAGGTTACGGGGCTGGAGGTTTCATTGGAACTTTAGGATTATCATTCAACAATTTTTCATTAAAAAATATTTTTAACAAAAAGGCATATCAACCTTTACCAATGGGTGATGGACAAAAAATGTCTTTACGTTTACAAGGAAGTCAAAGTTTTCAAGTTTACAGTTTATCCTTTACTGAACCTTGGTTAGGCGGTAAAAAACCAATTAGTTTATTTACCTCTATTTCGCACAGTAAACAATTTTTATACGATTATTCATCAAGAAATGTAACTAGAGATAAAAGTTTCAACATCACTACATTAACAGTAGGTTATGGAAAACGATTAAAAGTACCAGATGATTATTTTACTTTATCTAATTCCGTTTCGTTTTCATACTATGATTTAAATAACTACAACACTGGATTATTTACATTTGGTAATGGAGCTTCAAGAAACTTAGCCTTCAACACTTCACTAACACGTGATAGTAGAGGTTTAGATCCAGTTTTCCCAGAATACGGTTCAAATTTCTCTGTTTCGGCTAAATTTTCACTACCATATTCACTTTTCAATGGTGTAGATTATGCTGGATTACAATACAAAGAAGAATACAAATACAAAAACCCTGGAGCAGCTTATTTCAATACAAATGGAAATTATGTACCAAGTGGTGCTTATGTAAATGAAAATGGTGACGCAACACCAAACTACCAAGAAGGAATTGCTGATCAATCGAAAATTGACCAAGAAAGATTCAAGTGGTTAGAATTCTATAAAATTAAATTTAGTGCAGATTGGTATACTAAAGTGTATAAAAAATTCGTTTTACGTACAAGAGGAGAATTTGGTTTCCTTGGCGCATACAACCAAAACAGAGGCGTAATTCCTTTTGAAAGATTTTATGTAGGTGGAGACGGTTTAGCCAATTACTCATTAGACGGTAGAGAAGTGATACAATTACGTGGATATCCAAATAATTCCTTATCTTCGTCAAACGGAGGAACAGTTTATAACAAATACTTTATGGAATTAAGATATCCAATTACTTTGAAAGGTTCTGCTAAAATTTATGCCATGACTTTCTTAGAAGCAGGTTCAGCATTTGATAGTTTCAAGAAATTTGATCCATTCAAAATGCAACGTTCTGCAGGTGTTGGATTAAGAGTATTTATGCCAGCCTTTGGATTATTAGGTATTGATTTCGCTCATGGTTTCGATCCTGTTCCTGGTGATACAGTTAAAAGTGGATGGCAAACGCACTTCATCATCGGACAACAATTTTAAACTTTGGCACGATAGTTGAATTTAACATTTTAAGTTTATGAAAAAATATTTTGTTTTACTTTTTAGTTTTGTTTTATTTGTAGCTCAGGCTCAAAAAACAACGAAAATAGGATATATCGATATGGAATATATTTTGGAAAAAGTTCCAGAATATGCCGAAGCGAAAAACCAATTAGAACAAAAGGCAAACACTTGGAAACAAGAAATTGAAACCAAGAAAAATGAAATCAAAAAACTTAAAGATGCTTTGGCTTCAGAAAAAGTATTGTTAACTAAAGAATTAATTAACGATAAAGAAGAAGAAATAAATGCTCTTGAAAAAGAAATGCTAGATTACCAACAAAAACGATTCGGTCCACAAGGCGACTTAATCATTCAAAAATCGGCGCTAGTAAAACCAATTCAAGACCAAGTATTTACCATCGTACAAGATATAGCTGTACAAAGAAAATACGATTTCATTTTCGATAAATCATCAGATTTAACCATGCTTTTTACAGCAGAACGATTTGATATTAGTGATTTTGTACTAAAAGCATTAGAAAGAGCAGGCAAAAAAGTTGAATTAACAAAAAAACAACAAAAAATTCAGGAAGCTAAAGATTTGAGAGAATTTGACACTACTGAAAATCCTGAAATTTTAGAAAAAGAGAAAAAAGTTCAAGCCACAAAAGACGAAAGAGAACAGAAATTACAAGAACGTAAAGACGCAGCAGCAGCCAAGAAAAAAGAAGCAGATGAAAAAAGAGCAGAACTTTTAAAAACAAGAGCAGAAGCCCGTCAGAAATTATTGGATGATCAAAAGGCAAAAAGAGAAGCTTTAATAAACAAGAAAAAAGAAACTAATAATAACCCAGAACCAAAAAAAGATTAAATAACCCTTATTAAATTAAATTAAAATGAAACAATTAAAGACCCTATTTATTGCAATAGTAATGTTTTTCGGAGCACAATTAGCAACTGCTCAAACTAAAGTCGGACATATTGATGTAAGTGCTTTAATGACAACAATGCCAGCAATGAAAGCAGCAGAAGCTCAATTAACAAAATTGAGAGATGGTTATGATGCGGAATACAAAAAATTAATTACAGAGTACCAAACAAAAAGAGCGCAATACGAAAAAGAAGCAGCAACTGCAGGTGACGTTTTAAACGAAACTCGTACGCAAGAAATGCAAGATTTCGGTACAAGAATTCAAAAATACCAAGATGATGCTCAAAAATCATTACAAGATAAATCAGTAGAATTACAAAAGCCAATTATGGAAAAAGCACAAGCAGCTATCCAAAAAGTAGCACGTGCTAAAGGAATTCAATACGTTTTAGACTCAACTGTAGGTAGCGGAGTTTTATTAGCGGATGGTACAGATTTATTAGCTGATGTTAAAAAAGAATTAGGATTCTAATATCATTACAAAAAAATACCCAAACTGCTCCATCTTATTTTTAGATTGAGCAGTTTTTTTTTACATTTGTTTTATGAGTAATAACAACCCAATTGGACTTTTCGATTCTGGCGTAGGCGGCACTTCTATTTGGAAGGAAATTCACGCCCTTTTACCCAATGAAAGCACTATTTATCTTGCCGATAGTAAAAACGCGCCATACGGACAAAAAACAAAAGAAGAAATAATAGAATTAAGTAAAAAAAATACCGAATTCTTACTTGAAAATAATTGTAAACTCATAATTGTTGCTTGCAACACTGCTACTACAAACGCCATAAAAGTATTACGCGCAACTTACGATGTCCCTTTTATAGGAATTGAACCAGCCATAAAGCCAGCTGCACTTCATACAAAAACACAAAAAATAGGAATTTTAGCTACTCAAGGCACTTTAAACAGTGAACTATTCCACCAAACCGTTGCTTTATATTCTGATGTAAAAGTAATCGAACAAATTGGTTTTGACTTGGTCAAACTTATCGAAAATGGCGACATGCATTCCGAAAAAATGAGTGAACTACTAGAAGCTTACTTACTTCCAATGGTAGCTCAAAACATTGATTATTTGGTTTTAGGATGCACACATTATCCTTACCTGATTCCGCAAATTAAAAAAATCATCCCAAATCACATCAAAATCATTGATTCTGGAGAAGCGGTAGCCAAACAAACCAAACACATATTGGAAAGTCATAATTTGTTCAATACTTCAAAAAAAGTGGAGCAAACGTTTTATATCAACAACCCACCAGAAGTCATGCAAGATTTAATCGGACCTAAATTCAAAGTCAATTATAAAGATTTTTAGAAGCACAAAAATCACTTCTTTAAGACAAATAGTCGTGTCTTCCGCTATATCTTTTATTTTGTTACCTTTTTATAACAAAGGCAACAAAATAAAAGGATGCCGCTACAACCACGTCTAAAATACATTTAAACGATTTCTTAGTCTTCTTTAAACCAACTGGAATACATCACGTAGTTATTAGAAATACGATCAATCTCGCCCGCAAAATCACTCGCATTTAGCGCTTTCACTTTCTTAGCAGGAATACCAGCATAAATAAAACCACTTTCTACATGCGTATTTTGTGTAACCACACTTCCTGCTCCAATGATAGAATTGCTTTCCACCACACAACCATCCATAATAATAGCACCCATACCAACCAAAACATTGTCATGAATGGTACAACCATGCACAATAGCATTATGCCCAATAGAAACGTTATTTCCAATAATAGTAGGATGTTTCAAATATGTACAATGAATCACCGCACCATCTTGAATGTTTACTTTATTCCCAACTGAAATAAAATTCACATCACCTCTAACCACTGCATTAAACCAAACGCTACACTTTTCACCAAAAGAAACGTCTCCTACAATAGTAGCATTTTCTGCGATGTAACAATCCGCTGGAATAGCTGGTTTTTTACCTCTAACTTCTTTAATAATCATAATAAAAAAATTTAAAAAAAAATCCCGAATAAATCGGGATTAAATATTTTAGTTTGAAACTGCTGGACAGTTACAGTCAAATGCTTTAGGTTTACAGAATAAATTCATACCAATTGTTAATTGGTGGTATCCTGCATTGTCAAATTTCACATCACCTAACACTTGGTTGTAGGAATAACCAATCATAAATTGTTTATAATTTACACCAACAAAAGGAGTAATCCATTGTAATTTTTGATTGTCTACTACTTCACCATTTAAAAACTCAGCACCATCAAAACTTCTTCTGTAAGAAAGTCCACCCCAAATTTTACCAAAATCCATCGCTTTATATACTTTCGTATTTAAATCAATTGCTTTTTCTCCAGTTTGTTCTGTAATTTGAAACATAAATGATGGCTCAATAGACACATTTTCTTCGTCACCAAAGTTAGCACCAGCACTCCATAAATATTTTCTTAAGTTATCTGATTCAATACCTTCTAAATATAATTCTCTTCTGTTAGCAATAAAATTTTTCACTGTAACGTGCGTAAAGAAATCCATATAATGGTAAGAAGCACCAATATCTAAATTGAAATATGAATCTTTTTGAGTAATTCCTCCATAAACTTGAGGATCAAAAACAGTAAAAGCCGTTTCGTCTAATCTACTTTGTACAAAAGCAGTACTTAAACCAAACGAAAGCATGTTTAAATCTACTTTAGAACGTGAAAATAATAAATGGTGAGCATAAGTTAATTTAGCTCCAGTTTGTGAATGATATCCATTTTTATCATTAAAAGCAATAATACCCATACCTGATTTTCCATCTTCATCTAACGCAGTATTAAAACTCATTGTTTGTAATGATGGAGCATCTGCTTGACCGAACCATTGTTGTCTTCCAGTTACTCTAAGTTTAGCACAATTTGAAGCACCTGCCATCGAAGGGTGTATTAAATAATAATTATCTGTCAGATAATCAGTATAAACAGCTATTCCTTCTTGTGAAAATGCCGATTGAAAAAAAATAATTAGGTTAAGTAGTAATAAATTTCTTAGTTTCATAGTATTCTAATATTATCTTTTTAACGAAAAATGTGCTTTAAATTGTTTTTGTTGATTGTTCTCAGTATAGTCTACATTAAACCAATAATCCGTTGAAGGTATGTCTTGTCCGTTGTATTTACCGTCCCAACCTTCTCCTAATGGATCAATTTGTTTAATCAGTTTTCCATAGCGGTCAAATATATAAATTTTTGCGTTATGTTTTGCCTCTAATCCAACAATTTTCCATTTATCATTAAATCCGTCTCCATTTGGTGTAAAATATTTTGGATAATCTATCACTTCTATTGTTTGTGTTAGATTCGTACATCCTTCTACATCTTCCACCATTACCGTATGAGAACCTCCTTCAACTCCAGTGAATACATTTGAACTTTGCCATGCTCCACCATCTAACGAATAAATTAAATTACCTGTTCCTACAGGATTTACCGTTACTGTAATAGTCGCATTATTTGTAAACGCATCCGTTACCACAGTTGTAAACGCTGTAGCTGGAAAAACTGCCCCTACCACTGCCTGAACCGGTGGTGCAGGACAACCTGTAACCGTATTTATCGCAATAACTTGGTAAGTTCCCGCTGTGCTAACCTCAAAAGTAGATTGATTAGTACTTGGTAAAACATCATAAAGACCTGTTACTGTATTTAACACATACCAATTGTAAGTGAAAGCTGGATTCGACAATTGTGTATCTAAAATATAACTTTGGTACGTTACTCCTGTGCTTTCATTTACACAAATATGTCCGTCAACTAAAACTGGTTTTGGCAATGGATTCACTCGTACAATATATTCTGTAGTTCCTCCATTACAATCTCCTAACTTGGTAGTTACACTATATTTCACAAATCCCTGAACATCAGAGGTATTTAACAATAAATCGTTAATTGTAAATGGCGCAGCACCTGTTCCATTTGTAAATCCTGTTACATGTTCCGAATCTATCACCGTCCACTCCAACATAGTTCCTGCCACAATTGGGAAAGATGAAATAGTTAAATTAGTCGTTTCTCCACTACAAATCTCATCTATTGGTAAACCAATTGGTGTACCTGGTATTGGATTTACATTTATCGTAACTGTATTAACTGTTGTAGCTCCTGTACAAATTCCATTAACTGGTGTGAAATTAAAACTGATTGAACCTGTAACTAAAGGATTAATTAATGCCAATTGTAAATTAATAATTCCTGTTGTAGAAGTTCCACTAGTTCCTCCGCCTACAATTTGAACGTTAGTGGTTGTAGTAGCATTTACTTGCCAATTATACATAGCAGCAACCGGATTACTATTTGCCGTAATGGTTACCGTTTCATTATTACAAATTACTGTTTTATTTGCAACTGTTGTTAAGGTATTAATAGCTGGAATTGGTTTTACTGTAACTAATATTTGTTGTGAAGCCCCTGAACAAGTTCCTACTTGTGGTCTTACTTCAATATTAACCACTCCATTTTCAGATGCGTTAATTAAGTTTACAATTTGATCAATATTCGTTTGATCTCCACTGTAAATAATAACTCCACTTCCATCTGTAGCATTCACATTTGTGGTAGTAGCGCTCCAAACAAAAGTAGTACCTGCTACCGTACTTGTTAATTGAGAAGCGATATTCAATGTTCCTCCATTACAAATTGTAATATCTGGAACTTGTGTAATAAATTGAGGTGTATCTGAAACGGTTACCGTAGCTGTTTGTCCTAAAACAGGGACAGTACATCCGTTCAAACTTGCACTAGTTAATGTATAAGTAGTTGTTACTAGTGGAGATACTGGAATAATAACACTTCCAGAAGCGCCTATTGTAACTGAACCAGGCGTACCTGGTGTTGCTGTCCAAGTAACTACTGTATTTGGCGTACCAGATACCGTTAAATTAACTGGAATACCTGCACAAGTTCCTGTTGTACCTGAAAGCGTAATTCCTGTAGGAATAGCACTAATAGTAACTGTTGCTAAACTTGTATCGGTAACACAAGGTGCTGTAGCGGCTAAAGTATAGGTAAAGGTACTTGTGTTAGCTCCTACTGCAGGAGTAAAAGTTCCTGCTGCGGCATTAAACGTTCCACCAGTTCCTGAGGTTCTTGTCCAAACTCCTCCAGCTTGTTCACCAGTGATTAAACTAAACAAATCAATTACTGCTGTACTGTTGTCACAAATAGCAGTTGTGCCATCTATACCTGCATCAGGTTGTAATGAAAAATTAATCGTAGCTACACTACTATCAGCCACACAAGGAAGCGTACCAGACAAAGTATAAGTGAAAGTCGAATTCGTAGCACCTGCTGCTGGAGTAAAACTTCCTGCTGCGGCGTTAAACGTTCCTCCTATTCCTGTAGTTCTTGTCCATGTTCCTCCTGCTTGTTCACCAGTAATTAATCCAAATAAATCAATTGTAGTAGTACTACTTGCACAAACTGTAGTGGTAGCATCTGTTCCTGCGTTAGGTTGTGCGTTTATGTTTACAGTTGCTACACTTGAATCATCAATACATGGTGCAGTTCCTGTTAGTGTATAAGTAAAAGTAGAGGTAGTTGCCCCAACAGCTGGAATAAATGTTCCGGCAGCAGCATTAAACATTCCTCCTGTTCCTGTTGTTCTTGTCCATGTTCCGCCTGTTTGTTCACCCGTAATTAAGCTGAATAAATCAATACTTGCCAAACTTGTTTCACAAACTGTCGTTGCGCCATCTGTACCTGCTGTAGGCTGAAGGTTTACATTTACTGTCGCCACACTCGTGTCATCAATACATGGTGCAGTTCCTAATAAAGTATAAGTAAAAGTTGAAGTAGTCGCTCCAACTGCTGGAATAAATGTTCCGGCAGCAGTGTTAAACGTTCCGCCTGTTCCTGTTGTTCTTGTCCAAGCACCTCCTGTTTGTTCTCCTGTAATTAAACTGAATAAATCAATACTTGCAGTACTTGTTTCACAAACCGTAGTTGCGCCATCCGTTCCTGCTAAAGGTTGTAAATTAATATTTACTGTCGCCACACTTGCATCATCAATACATGGTGCAGTTCCTAACAAAGTATAAGTAAAAGTTGAAGTAGTTGCTCCAACGGCTGGAATAAATGTTCCTGCAATAGCATCAAATGTTCCGCCTGTTCCCGTTG
>Ga0156297_1049_pt1 | contig 12975 bp, 11 predicted proteins | sample RifCSPlowO2_12_FD_107945 | JGI IMG/M metagenome (GOLD analysis project Ga0156297, IMG submission 107945) | Flavobacteria bacterium RIFCSPLOWO2_12_FULL_31_7
TGTACACATATAACTTAGAAACAAAAAAGAAAACGCAATTAACTCATGGGAAATGGGAAGTTCGTGAAGTTGTTTTATCCAAATTAAGTAACTCGTTTTATATTACAACCACAGAAACGCATCCTGGAAACCGTTCGTTTTATAAGTTAGATATCAATTCGGGTAAAAAAATACCAATTCTGACTAATGATGGCGCCTATGAAATTGAATTATCTCCAGATGAAACCAAATTAGCTATTCGCTATTCGTACATAAATAAACCATGGGAAGTGTATGTTGCGGATAATAAATCGAATCCAATTTTAAAACAAATTACGTTTTCAACTTCTTCCAAATTCAAAGAATACAAATGGAAAACGCCAGAAGTAGTTTCGTTCAAAGCAACAGATGGTACTGATGTGTATGCAAGAGTTTATAATCCGAAAGTGGAAAATAAAAATAAAGCGGCTATCATTTTTGTACACGGTGCAGGTTATTTACAAAACGCGCATAAATATTGGAGTACATACCACAGAGAATACATGTTTCATAATTTGTTATCTGATTTAGGTTACACGGTTTTGGACATTGATTACCGCGCAAGTGATGGTTATGGACGAGATTTTCGTACTGGAATTTACCGTCACATGGGTGGAAAAGATTTGCAAGATCAATTAGATGGAAAAAAATATTTAGTCGAAAAACTAGGAATTGACGCCAATAAAGTCGGGATTTATGGTGGTTCTTATGGCGGATTCATTACGTTAATGGCATTGTTAACTAAGCCAGGAGAGTTCAAGGCTGGCGCTGCTTTACGTTCTGTAACAGATTGGGCACACTACAATCAAGGTTATACCGCAAATATTTTAAATTTCCCAGAAACAGATCCAGAAGCTTATAAAAAAAGTTCGCCAATATATTTCGCCAATAATTTACAAGACAAATTATTAATGCTTCACGGAATGGTGGATGATAATGTACAATTTCAAGACATTGTCCGAATCACGCAACGTTTTATAGAATTAGGTAAAAAAGATTGGGATTTAGCCGTTTTTCCAGTGGAAGCACACGGTTTTCAAAAAACTTATTCTTGGGTTGATGAATACAGAAGAATTTTAGATTTATTTAATGAAAATTTATTAGATAAAAAGTAATGGAAATTCGTATTTTAACTCAAAAAGTAGAAATGTTAGCCCATTTGGATATTATTAAACAATTGTATCCAGATTTTACATTAGAAAAATATGGCACACTTTTAGACGAGATGTTACAAGCCAATTACCAACAAGTAATCGTTACAAAAAACAAACAAACCATTGCTTTAACTGGAGTTTGGATTGGTACAAAATTATGGTCTGGAAAATATATAGAAATTGATAGTTTTGTGGTACATCAGGATTTTAGAGGCCAAAAAATTGGTGATATTTTAATTGCAGAAGTACATAAAATTGCAAATAAAGAAAATGCGAATCAAATTGTGTTAGATGCATTTACAACAAATTTCTCTGCTGGAAAATTTTATATCAATCACGGTTTTCAGCCTAAAGGATTTCATTTTGTTAAAATTTTAAAATAAAAATAATGAAAATATTTGCATTAATTTTAGTAGCCTTTTTCAATATGAATTCTTGTTCTTCTGAAAAAGTAAGCCAAGAAGCGAAACAGTATATAGAAAAAATAACCTATCAAAATTGGGTGGGTGGTGTAAAAGGCGCTGGCGGAGGAACTATTCTAAATATTACACTATTAAAAGCTTTACCTTCGAATATGGAATTGATAAAGATTCAATTTCAAGAAAGAGAAGGCGTTATCACAAAAGTTGATGAATTGTCTTATCAATCTGCTATCCGACGATTTGATAATATGAAAGAAACTGTTCCAACTCCAACAATTAAAACCAATTTGAAACCTAATCAAGCTAAGGTTTTTTTTAGAATTAATGAAAAGGAAAACTTTGTAATAATTGATGAAGTAAAAGAATTGCCAATGTTGATGTATCCGTCCGCTAAACCAAGAAATAATTAACTATTTTTGTAGGCTATTTTAGTCAAAAATGGTTTAAATCTAATAAATACAAATTGAGCGCGAATAAAAGACTTTTAAAACAAACCCTTATTTATGGTATTGCTACTGTATTGCCTCGTGTAATCAGTTTTTTATTAGTGGGTTTACATACAGATTTAATGCCAAAAGTAGCATACGGAGAAATTACAATTCTGTTAGCCTATATGATATTTTTTAATGTCATTTTATCCTACGGAATGGAAACCGCCTTTTTTAGATTTTACCATAAAGAAGACGCAAACAATAGTGAAATTGCCAAACAAAATAAGAATGAAGTGGTAAGCACGGCCACAGTTTCTATTTTTTGGAGTACCATTTTGTTTTTATGTGTTACTCTTTTATTTCAAAAAACACTAGCAAGTTTATTAAACGTTGATAAAGAATACGTAAACTATGCCATTTGGATTTTAGCTTTTGATGCCTTAGTAATCATCCCTTTTTCGAAACTTCGAGCGGAGCAAAGACCCATAAAATATTCTGTTTTGAAAATCTCAAATGTCATTATAAATATGTTGTTAAACGTGTTTTTATTAGCCATTTTACCCAAATTAGCTCACGCCAATCCACAAGGCTTTTGGAGTACTTTCTATTTTGAAGATTACCAAATTGGTTATGTTTTTTTAGCAAATTTAATTGCCAGTTTGTTTACTTTCTTTTTATTTATGCCCCATTATTTTCAACCGAATTGGTTGTTTAACAAAGTGCTTTGGAAACAAATGCTTCAATATGGTTGGCCTATTTTATTCGCAGGTTTAGCTTTCGGAATTAATGAACATTTAGATAAAATTTTATTGTCAGAATGGTTAGATCCAGCCACTGCAAAAGCCGCAGTTGGAGCCTATTCAGCTTGTTATAAAATCGGTTTGTTTATGGTTTTATTTCGTACTGCTTATACCTTGGGAATCGAGCCGTTTTTCTTCAGTCAAGCTGGAAATGCCAATGCGCCACAAACCTATGCCACTATCACGAAATACTTTGTCATTTTAGGTTCATTAATTTTATTAGTGGTAGTAGTTTTTGCTGATGTGGTGAAATTCTTTTTAGTAAGACAACCCGAATATTGGGAAGCGATGAAAATCGTACCTTTAATCATTATTGCGAATTTCTTTTTAGGAATTTATACGAGTTTGTCGGTTTGGTACAAGTTAATTGATAAAACGATAATTGGAGCTTATATTTCAGTAATTGGAGCCATAATTACATTAAGTTTAAATTATATTTTAATTGTAAAATTTAATCTAAGTTATCTAGGTTCAGCAATTGCCACCATTTGCGCTTATGGAAGTATGATGATAATTTCTTACTTGTTAGGAAGAGAAAAATATCCCATTCCTTTTGAAATGAAAAAGATTTTAACCTACCTTTTTGCTTCGATAACTTTAGCTTGTATTTCATTTTATATCGACATTTTTAGAGAAACTTTCATTTTCGGAATACTTGCAATCATTGGGTTTAGTTATTATATTTACAAAAACGAAAATGAAGTCATTTTAAAAATTATTAAGCGAAAATAGAATACTATATTTTGCGAAAAACCTTCGCAACTTTGAGGTCTTAAAATAAATAAATAAACCTTGCGAACTTCGCGAAAAACCTTCGTGACTTTGCGGTAAAAAAATTAAAAAAATGCAAATAAAAATCATCAATAAATCACAACATCCCTTACCAAACTATGAAACTAACGCTTCAGCTGGAATGGATTTACGTGCGAATTTAACCGAATCAATTACATTAAAACCTTTAGAAAGAACATTAGTAAAAACCGGACTTTTTATCGAATTACCTATTGGTTTCGAAGCACAAGTTCGTCCTCGTAGTGGGTTAGCTTTCAAAAAAGGAATTACGGTTTTAAATTCTCCAGGAACGGTTGATGCTGATTATCGTGGCGAAATTGGTGTAATTTTAGTAAATTTATCTAATGAAGATTTCATCATCGAAAACGGAGAAAGAATTGCTCAATTAATCATCGCAAAACACGAACGCGCTGAATGGCAAGAAACTATCGAACTAACCGAAACCTCAAGAGGTGAAGGCGGATTTGGTAGCACTGGAGTAAAATAAGAGTTCAGTTTACAGTAATTAGTGTTCAGACTAAAAAACAATATACATTATACAATAAAATAACATGAAAATAATCGTACCAATGGCGGGTCGTGGTTCACGCCTTCGCCCACATACTTTAACTATACCAAAACCATTAATTCCAATTGCAGGAAAACCAATCGTACATCGTTTGGTGGAAGATATTGCGAAAGTTATCAATCAGCCTATTGATGAAGTAGCTTTTATCATTCATGAAAGTTTTGGTGCTCAGGTGGAAAAAGATTTATTAGCAATTGCTACAAAAATCGGAGCAAAAGGAACTATTTATTATCAAAATGAAGCTTTAGGAACAGGTCACGCGATTATGTGCGCGAAAGATTCTTTATCTGGTCCTGCAGTTATCGCTTACGCCGATACTTTAATTCGTGCTGATTTTGAATTAGATGCTACTGCCGATTCTGTAATTTGGGTAAAACAAGTGGATCAACCAGAAGCTTTTGGTGTGGTAAACTTAAATGACAATGGTGAAATCATCGAATTAGTAGAAAAACCAAAAGAATTTGTTTCAGATTTAGCGGTAATCGGAATTTATTATTTTAAAGATATAGCGGTTTTAAAAAATGAATTGCAATCGGTTTTAGATAATAATATCATACATGGTGGCGAATACCAAATTAATGATGGTATCAAACAAATGATGGCAAAAGGCATGAAATTCGTACCAGGAAAAGTAGACGAGTGGATGGATTGCGGAAACAAAGATGTAACGGTTGATACCAACAACAGAATGTTAGGTTTCTTACATGAAGATGGTGAAGATTTAGTAGCTGTAGATGTACGTTTAGATAATTCACAAATCATTCAACCTTGTTTTATTGATGAAGATGTGTATATTATTGATTCAGTAATCGGACCAAATGTTTCAATAGGGAAAGGTTCGCATATTCAAAATAGTAAAATCAAAAACAGTTTAATTCAAACGCACGCACATATTAAAAATGCGAAGTTAGATAACGCCATGATTGGTAATCACGTAAACTATAATGGAGAATTTAAGTCTGTAAGTTTAGGCGACTATTCAACTATGGAATAATTTTTGATTACTTTTAATCCTGCAAGGTTTTGAGAACCTTGTGGGTATAAATTTTTAACTGTTTTTCACATTTAAATGAAAAAAATAATAGCTTTTCTTTTCCTTTTTCAGTTTTCTTTCGGACAAGTTAATCCAGAAGAAGTGGAAACTACGCAAAATGAATTCGAAAATAATTTTTACGAAGCTTTAAAACAAAAAGCCATTGAAAATTATGATAAAGCTATTGTTGCATTAGAAAAATGTTTGCAAAAAGAACCCAATAATCCAGAAGTTCACTATCAATTAGGAGTCAATTATCTGAATCAAAAAAATTACGTGGAAGCTGAAAATGCCTTTCAAAAAGCGGTTGATTTAGAACCTAAGCAACGTTGGTATTGGAATGGTTTGTATGATGTGTATTACCAAACTAAAAATTTCAATAAATCCATTCCGATTGTTGAAAAATTAACAACTTTCGACGTCAATATGAAAGAAGATTTAGTGTCGTTGTACATGACTACACAACAATTCGACAAAGCCAAAATGGTCATCGAAGATATTGAAAGCAAAGGTACATTAACCAAAGCTATGGAAATGTATCAAATGCAAATTCAAAACATGCAAAAAGACGTTAAGCCTAAGGTTGGCGATTTAGAACAAGCCATAAAAATCAATCCCAAAGCAGAACAACATTATATTGATTTGATTTATCAATATTCTGCAACTAACCAAGAAGGAAAAGCCTTTGAAACCGCATTAATTTTAGAAAAAGAAATTCCAAATTCGGATATGGTTCATGTCAGTTTAGTGAAATTTTATATTAATGATAATAATATTTCTAAAGCAACTGAATCTTATAAAAGAGTAGTGAAAAGCACTAAAATCGACTTTAAAATCAAACACAGAGTATTAAACGAGTATTTAATTTTTGCTACAAAAAATCCGCAATTGCTAACAGAAATTGACAACACATTAACGTATTTTGATAATAGTGTTGGAATGGACGTGAATAAAGAGTTAGGTAAGTTTTTTTACAATAAAAATAATTTCGAGTTGGCCCAAAAATACATGGAAAAGGCCACGTCGAATGATATGGAAACCATAGATTTGCTTTTGAATATTTACGATTTCAATCAGCAATATGAAAAAATGGTCAAAAAATCAGAGGAATACATTGATTTGTTTCCCACCAAAGCCAATTTGTATTACTATGCCGGAAAAGGAAATAACAACTTAAAAAACTTTAAAAAAGCAAAAGATTTTTTAGAAATGGGAATCGATTATGTAATTGATAATCCAAATTTAGAAATCGGATTTTGCAAACAATTTATAATTTGTGCCGAAGGATTATCAGACACGAAAACAAAACAAACTTATCAAAAAAGATTAGATGCGCTATCTAAAAAATAATATGAGAAAATATATTACATTCACTTTAGTTTTATTGGTAATTGCCGCTTGTAAAACTAAAAAAACAGTAGCAGAACAAATAGTTTCGGAACAAGCTGTAACTAAAAACAAAGCCAAAGAAATTATTCAAAAACATTATGAAAACCTATTGAGTTTTGAAACGGCTTCTATTCGTTCTTCTGCGGATTATGAAGACAAAAAACAATCTATTTCAATTAATGCCGATATCCGAATCAAAAAAGATGAAATCATATGGATTAATTTGAAATTTTTCGGAATTCCGATGGCAAAAGCTTTTATTACGCCAACTCGTGTAAGTTATTACGAAAAAGCCAACAATACGTATTTTGATGGAAATTATTCTATTTTAACCAAAATGTTAGGTACCGATTTAGATTTTCAAAAAGTGCAAAATTTACTTTTAGGAAGACCAATTGATAATTTAACTAAAGAAGAATTTATCGCAGAAATTGCCGATAATTTATTCCAATTGAAATCGAAAAACAAAACGGATATCGAAAAATCCTTCAGTTTTGAAACGGCAAATTATTTATTAAAAAAGCAATTTATTAACCAAACCTCTAAAAACAGAAACGTGTTAGTAAATTATCCTTCTTTTACAAATCAAGACAATATGTTCTTGCCAACAGGCGTTTCTATTTTAGCCAATCAACAAGATCAGGTGAAAATTAATGTAGAATATAAAAAAATTACGTTTAATGAGCCTTTATCTTATCCTTATTCTATTCCGGATGGTTATTCTCAAATAAAAATAGATTAATTTCGCAAAAAAAAAATTCTAGCATGAACAAATTTCTTTTAACCCTATTCGTTGTATTTTTTACCTTGTCCGTTGCTGCGCAAACTGATGAGCAACAAAAATTGGAACAAAGAAAAGAACAATTACAAAGAGAATTGTCTGAAGCCAAAAACAAACTTCAACAAGAAAAGAAGAAAGAGAAATCTGTTTTAAAAGAAATTGCGAGTCAAAACGCACAAATTCAAATTTCTGAAAAAATTATTTCTACCATCGCCAAACAAGCTAGGATTTTGGACGATAACATTTATTTAACCCAATTAGAAATCAATAAGTTAAATAGAGATTTGAAAATCATGAAAGAAGATTACGCAAAAATGATTGTGAAATCTTATAAAAGCCGTTCCGAACAAAGTCGAATTATGTTTGTGTTGTCTTCTAATAGTTTTTTACAAGCCTACAAACGTGTGCAATACATGAAACAATACGCAGGTTATAGAAAACGTCAAGCGGAAGAAATAAAAATCAAACAAGCCAGATTAGGCGTAGCGGTTGCAAGTTTGCAAACCAATAAAAAAGAAAAAGAAGTCGTAATTGTTGAGAAAACAAAAATCAAAGCGGAACACGAAAAACTAAAACAAGAAAAAGAAAAAACGGCCAAACTGATCCAAAAAGACAAGAAAAAAATTACAGCAGAAATTGCTAAAATGGATAAAGAGCGTAAAGCTATCGATAAGAAAATTAAAAAAATGATTAACGATGCGATTGCTGCCGAAAACAGAAAAAGAAAAGCAGAACAAGCAGCAGCGGCTAAAAAGAACGGTGTTACAACACCAGTAAAAGTAACGCCTGTTTCTTCTACAAAAATTGAATTAACACCAGAAGGTAAATTAACATCAGACAGTTTTAAAGCCAATAAAGGACAATTGCCTTGGCCAACCGAAAAAGGTGCTATTTACATTCCATTCGGAAATAGTAAACATCCAGAATTTAAAACTTTAGATGTGCACAATATTGGAATTGATATTAAATCAGAATCTGGCGCTACGGCAAGAGCCGTTTTTAACGGAGAAGTGTCTGGAGTTCAGGTCAATCAATACACCGGAACCTATACCATTATGATTAGACACGGAGATTTCTTCACGTCTTACAGTAATTTAAGTAGCGTTTCCGTGTCAAGCGGACAAAAAGTAACCACAAAACAAACCCTAGGAAAAATCAAAGTAAACAATCTAGGTTTTTCAGTATTAAAGTTTACATTGTCCCAAAATACAGTTACACTAAATCCAAAAAGTTGGATTGCACCAAGATAGTTTATTAGAAGCAGCACATTAGCTTTCAAAAGACTAAATGTCCCGCTATTCGCTATATTTTTATAATTTGTTCCTTTAAATGTAAGGAACAAATTATAAAAGATGCCGCTACTATCGGGGCTAAAATTCAACTGTCATTTTCAAAAGACTTTTTTTAAGCGAAGCGTCTCAACACATTCAAAAAATCTTTGTGTTTATGTGTTTAAAAAAAAATCCAACTTCTATCTTCTAACTTCCAACTTTGTTTTACCTTTGCACCATGCCAAAAATAGGAAACATCATTTTACCAGAACATCCCTTACTTCTTGCACCTATGGAAGACGTAAGTGATCCGCCATTTCGCCGTTTATGTAAAATGCACGGTGCTGATTTAATGTATTCTGAATTTATTTCTTCAGAAGGATTAATTCGTGATGCCATGAAAAGTAAAATGAAACTGGATATTTTTGATTACGAACGTCCGGTTGGTATCCAGATTTTTGGTGGTGATGAAGAAGCCATGGAAATGTCGGCTAAAATCGTAGACACCGTTCAACCTGATTTGGTAGATATTAATTTTGGTTGCCCAGTTAAAAAGGTGGTTTGTAAAGGTGCTGGCGCTGGCGTGTTAAAAGATATCGATTTAATGGTACGATTAACAAAAGAAGTGATAAAAGGAACCAATTTGCCAGTTACTGTAAAAACACGTTTAGGTTGGGACGAAAGTTCTATCAACATAGATGAAGTAGCTGAACGTTTGCAAGACATTGGCGTACAAGCTTTAACAGTTCATGCCAGAACACGTGCCCAAATGTATAAAGGTCATTCGGATTGGACGCATATCGAACGCATCAAAAATAATCCTAGAATCTCCATGCCAATTTTCGGAAATGGTGATATCGATTCTCCAGAAAAAGCCTTAGAATATAAAAATAAATTCGGTTTAGACGGAATGATGATTGGTCGTGCCGCTATAGGTTATCCTTGGATTTTTAACGAAATCAAACATTTCTTCAAAACCGGAGAAAAATTAGCCCCACCAACCGTTGCAGATCGAGTAGAAGCGGCTCAAAACCACTTAATTTGGTCTATGGAATGGAAAGGCGAACGCGTGGGAATTGTAGAAATGCGACGTCACTACACCAATTACTTCAAAGGCATCCAAGATTTCAAACAATACAAACAACGCTTAGTAACTACCGACGGACACAATGAATTATTTGATGTTTTCAATCAAATCAAAGAAGTCTACGCGAATTACGACAATGCGTTAACTGGACAATAAGTCAATTTGACAATTGGTCAATGTGCCAATTTTCATCATGCTGAACTTGTTTCAGATTCTTAGCTTGTTTATTGATAAAGATCCATTTAGTTTGTCATCCTGAAAGGATCTCACACATTCTACTTCGTCAAACAAAGTCAATCCTTTAAATCCTTCAAATCTGCGTGCCCATCAACCCAAACTCACCCACAATCTTTTCACCCTGAAAGGGTCTTGCATAATCTATATTTAATTTATTATCCAGTCTTTTATTGGAATTACTAATGATAAATTCAGACTTTTAAAATCAAAAGTTTTTTCATAAAATAGACTTGTATATATTTGGAAAATTTTATTTTCAGTTTTTATTTGAAAAGATTTGTCAAGTCCTATTTTGTAATTCGTTATGCTATTTTCAAAAATATCAATAGTATAATAAGGTTCTAAATTAATAGATTCAAATCTTTTACTAAATCCTAAACTTATACCATTAAATGTTTTTTGGGTTTTCAATTGATTATAAGCCACTCCGAAACTGAAATATTTATCAATAGTTCCATTATAATTAATTTTATAGTTTTCGAATTTTGGAAATGTTTTAATATAATCTAATTTGTTGTATTCATAAATTAATCTAAAAGAATCAAAATAGGTTTTTTGATTTCCAAATATTTTCCTTTTCCAAATAACATTTTCAAAATTCAAGTTGTTATCTAAGTTATTTTGTATTTGAAAACGTATACCCATATTGAATTTCTTTTTTTTGATTTTGTTTACATAGTATCCAAAATAAATGCCTAATGGTAATCTATAATTTCCGTTGTAATATAAATATATATTTGAATTTTCTATTTTGTAGAAAGATTGATAACCGTTTATGGTATAGCTTAATCTTGGTTTTAAATCATCTTTAAATTCTTGATATAGACTATCATTTTTAGATAAAAAGTTTATCTTATCGCAAAAAAGAACTAGTTTTTGTGCTTCGATAATTGTTGAATCTTGCGCTCTAGGTGACCAATAGGATTTAATTTGATAATTATCTTTGTCAGCAAATTCTAAAGTATAAGTGTTTCCATGTCTTCCGTTTTCCCAATTTTTTATTTCCTTTTCTAATGGAATTTCTAATATCTTTGACTCGTTAATTAATTTGTGAATTTCTTTAGAATTATGAATTGGATATTTTTTAATAATTGTATCTCGTTTATTGGTTTTACTTTCGCGGCTATAAACATATTTGGTTAATATACCATTAATATTATTTAAAGAGTCTCTCCAAATGTCAATTTTTGTTCCATCGTATGAAAGTCTAAAATAAAATTCTTGTTTAGTTTTAAGTAAATTTGGGAGTTGAGTCTTTTTTAATATTAATGAATCATATTCTTCAAATTCCTTTTTTTCTATAGAATCATTAACTGTCTTTTGTCCAAAAACAGTCATAGCAAATAAAAAAAATAAAAAAGTAAAATTTTGTTTCATATAGAATTGTTAACCCAAAAATAAAGCATTATTTTATATAGATGCTATTTTATTTAAAAAGGTTGGAAATAAGAGTGTTTTTTTAAACATGAATTAAGTGATGCTTTCAGTATGAAAATATTGAGTTTGGTTTTTAGATAAACTCACCCACAATCTTGTTAACCCTAAAGACTCTCACACATTCTACTTCGTCAAACAAAGTCAATCCTTTAAATCCTTCAAATCTGCGTGCCCATCAACCCAAACTCACCCACAATCTTGTCACCCTGAATGGGTCTCACTCAATCTTTGAAAGTGGTATTTGTAAGTGATGCTTTCAACATGACAAAAATAGTATCAAAAAATCTGTGAATTTGTTGTGAAAATCAAATAGTTTGTATTGTAAAGCGTTTTTGTTAGTTCCTCTGTATGATTAAGAATTTGCGAATCTCTCCGTAAAACCCTAACTTTCCGTTTTAAAACACAACGTAATGTCAGATTTGTCAAAAGTTAAAATTCTTCATATCGATTCCAATCATCCTTTACTTTGGGAACAATTAGAAAATGCTGGTTTCAGTAATGAAGCCGATTTTTCATCTTCCAAACAGGAAGTAGAAGATAAAATCCAAAACTATCACGGAATCGTCATCAGAAGCCGATTCAAAATCGATAAAAATTTCATTGATAAAGCTAAAAATTTGCAATTTATCGCCAGAGTTGGCGCGGGTTTGGAAAGTATCGATTGCGAGTATGCAGCAAGTAAAAATATCCATCTTATTGCCGCACCGGAAGGGAATTGTAATGCAGTTGGTGAACACGCGTTAGGAATGCTTTTGTCGCTTTTCAATAAATTAAATAACGCAGATAAAGAAGTCAAATCCGGACAATGGAACAGAGAAAGCAATCGTGGAACCGAATTAGACGGAAAAACGGTCGGAATTATCGGTTACGGAAATATGGGAAAATCTTTCGCGAAAAAATTAAGAGGTTTTGAGGTAGAAGTATTGTGTTACGATATTTTACCAAATGTTGGTGATGCAAATGCGAAGCAAGTTTCCTTACAAGAATTACAACAAAAAGCAGATGTGTTAAGTTTGCACATTCCTTGGACGCCAGAAACAGATAAAATGGTGAATACCGAATTTATCAATCAATTTGCGAAACCGTTTTGGTTAATTAATACCGCACGAGGAAAAAGTGTAGTGACTACCGATTTAGTTGCCGCTTTACAATCAGGAAAAATTTTAGGTGCAGGTTTAGATGTTTTAGAATATGAGAAATTATCTTTCGAAACTTTGTTTGAAGGAGAAAAACCAGAAGCTTTTGACTATTTGTTGCAAGCCAATAATGTTTTATTGACACCGCACATTGCAGGTTGGACCATCGAAAGTAAAGAAAAATTAGCGCAAGTTATTGTAGATAAAATTATCAAAATGTATCCACTTAAATAATATAACTACTGTTTTTTTTTTGACATTGGATGTGCTCTTGTTGTAAGATAGACTTATCTTTTGCTTCTATTTTTTATTCAAATTTATGCTTCAATAATTTTTTAAGAAGAATAATCTGTAACAAATTTTTAATAACTACTACTAACTTAGTGACTAAAAACTAAAACTATAAAATTATGCACGAA
>Ga0156297_1036_pt1 | contig 12813 bp, 9 predicted proteins | sample RifCSPlowO2_12_FD_107945 | JGI IMG/M metagenome (GOLD analysis project Ga0156297, IMG submission 107945) | Flavobacteria bacterium RIFCSPLOWO2_12_FULL_31_7
CACCTCCAAAAAGGTGCGCAACGTGTACAAACACGAAAGCATACAAAAAAGAGACTGTAACTTTGCTTGAAGAACCAAAAGGAACTAACCCCTGATTGAACAACAAATCGAACCCTTTGAATTGAAGATACACAAACGTTAATCCTAGACCTAAAGTGATTAGTAAATACACTGTAGTTAAAGACTGATTATTTGCTTTTATTGCTTTTTTTGCTAAATAAAAAGTTATACTACTTACAATTAAAACAATAGTACTGTAAGTAAAAGTATCTGGGATAACTAAATCTTTTAACCAATCTGGGCGTTGTTTACTAACCACAAACGCACTAGTTAATCCCGCAAAAATCATAATAATACTAATCATACCGAAGTATAATAACATTTTATATGTTTTTGATTTTTTATCGTAGGCTTCTTGTATTGAAATACTTTCCATTTTTATATATTATATGTGTTTAAACAAATTTATCAATCACGTAAATAATTTGCAACAAAGTTATGTAAGTTACACTAACTAACATTAATTTTTTCGCAGTTTTTGCATCCATATTTTTATATAACTGAATGGCGTGATACATCATCCAACATCCTAACAAAATAGCAGCTGAAGCACCAACAACTGACAATTGCAACCTTCCTGTAAACCCAAATGCTGGTAAAATTGAAGCTACAATTAACCAAAAAGTATATAATATGGTTTGAATAGCCGTTTTCTTATCACGTTTACCTGTTGGCAACATAAAGAAGCCTGCTTTTTCATAGTCTTCAAATAAAAACCAACCGATTGCCCAAAAATGAGGGAATTGCCAAAAAAATTGAATCAAAAACAAGGTTCCGGCTTCAATACCAAAACTTCCTGTTGCGGCCACCCATCCTAACATGAAAGGTATTGCACCCGGAAAAGCACCAACAAATACTGACAAAGGCGTTAATGTTTTTAATGGTGTGTACAAACTTACATACATGAATATGGAAATGGCACCAAACATAGCTGTTTTCGGGTTGATAAAATATAAAACTACTAATCCTACAAATGTTAAAACAAATCCTAAAGTTAAGGCTTTATTGACTGACATTCTACCTGATGGAACAGGACGGTTTTTAGTACGATCCATTTTCGCATCTAAATCTTTTTCAATGACTTGGTTGAAGATGTTTGATGCGCCTACCATACAATATCCGCCAATGGCTAATAGTAAAAGTGTAGTAAAACTGAAAGGATATTTATCTGAAAACCCCAATAAATAACCAACAATAGAAGAAAAAACCACGCTTATGGCTAAGCCTGCTTTGGTGATTTCTTTAAAATCTAAAAAGATTGATTTTAGGGTTAGGGTATTTGTTTTCAAAAGTGAATTTTTAATCGAGGGCAAAGATAGTAAGAAGATGTGAGTTTTGCGTACTGAGTTTTATTTTTTTTAATTACTTAAGATTATAATCATAGATTACATCCGCTACAAATTAAAACTTCAACCCTTCGAAAGTTGAAACATGGATAGAGAGTATTTTTGAAAAACAAAACCTTTATAAAAATCCTAACTTTTTCACAGGTTAGGATTTTTGTTTTTAGTTAGAATATTACATCGAATATTTTTTTAACAACTTATTTGAAATACATTAGTAATATTGAAAAGTCAGTATAAGATTTAATTATAATCAGGATTACCTAATTGCCAATTAAAAAAGCTGTTTGACATTTCCAATTGCTCATATTCTTTGTTTATTGAATTTTCACCATGACCACTTTCATAATCATTAAAATACAATATTGGGTTTTTATCAGAATTAAACTCCATTAGTTTAGCTGCAAATTTTGCTGGTTGCCAATACACCACTCTATTATCATTCATACCAGAAGTAATTAAAGTTGCAGGATAAGAAACCCCTTTCTTAATATGATGAAACGGATCCATTTTATATAAAGACTCAAATTCTTCCTTAATTTTAAATGTTCCAAATTCCTTAATATTATTTTCTCCATTTGGAGACAGCTCAAATCGCAATGTATTTAATATACCCACATCAATTAGAGCAGCTTTAAACAGATCTGGTCTTTGAGTAATTGCCATACCTACTAAAACTCCTCCAGCACTTCCAGCAGTGACTCCGAGTCTTTCAGGTTTTGTATAACCATTTGCAATTAAAAACTCGGCGCTAGAAATAAAATCTTTCCAAGAATTTTCTTTTGTAGTTTTGTAACCGCCTAAACGCCAAAATTCACCTTTTTCTCCACCACCACGAACATGAGTTTGAACTAAAATCCCTCCTTGACACACCCAAATTAAACCATAAGGATCATAATAAGGCGATGTACTTCTACCGTATGCACCATATCCTTTCATAAGTACTCTATTTGAACCATCCTTTTGTATTCCTTTTTTATAGATAATAGTTAAGGGCAAATCTAAACCATCATGAGTTTTAATAGTTGCTTCTTCATAAACAATATCATCAAATTCTGGGATTTTAACAGGTTCATTAATATTATCTATTTTGAAAGTATTTTTATTAACACTGTATTTATACCTAACTGGATATTTATTCCAACTTCCAAATGTCAACCACATAACGTTTGAATTCTCTTCATATGTTTTAACAAGTAAGGAACCAGCAGGCATAGGTAATTTTATTTCTTGCAACTTGTTATCATAAATATAAAACTTCGCAACTATGCCATTAATAACTGTTGAAATATAAATCCCTTTTTTGGTTAAACCAAAATCCTTGATAATTTCATTTTCAGAAAATTGAACAAAAGGTTCTGTTTTGTTAAAATTAGGATTTGCGATATCAGTTTTAAGCAAACAAGAAAGCCCGTTTACTTCTTTTTGAAAAATAAATTGATCATCATTTATCTTGAAAGTATTAATTTTATCTGTTTTTTTAAACAATGGTTTCCACAATAATTTTAAAGTAGTATCATTCCGTTTTTCAGCATAATAATAATCATTAAACTTTTCAGCTCCGGAAAGAGATACAAACCAATGTGTATCACTTTCAAAAGCAATACAAAAATCATTTGAATTAATACTAATATTTGGGTTGTTTTTTTTTGAAAACAGAACCGTATGTTCTCCTTCTTTTTAGCCTAATTTATACAAAACTGCTTCCGAGTTTTTTATAAAGTCTGAGGAAGTCTTATCTGTTACAGGCAAATAAACATAAATGAAACCTGTTTCATCTTTTAACCAATTGACACCTCCAATATTACTTACCCAAGTATTTTTAATACAATCTTTTAGGAGTATTTTATTTTTCAAATCATATATAATTACATCTGATATTTCTTGTCCATTTTTAGTTAAAGAGATGGCCACATATCTATTGTTTGGACTTAATTTATAATAATTAATATAGTAGTTGATTTTCAATTCTGGTTGATACTCTTTAGGTGAAAAAAATTCTTTAAATTCTTCTTTTGGACTGCTTCGATAATATAATTTTCTAATTGAATCTTTATTGTCTAGTTTATATAAGATATTTTGTTGTTTTGGAATATTTACAAGTTTACTTCTATTTAAGTTATATCTTTGATCTACTAATTTATCTAATAATGTTAAATAGTTTTCTTTGTTTTTAACTTGATTTAATACATTCTTCGAGTACTTTGATTGAGATTCTATCCAATTTAATACTGTAGTATCTTGTTGATTTTCAAAATTTCTAAATTCATCAATAATTTCTTTTCCGAAATAGATGTCTTTTACAGGTTGTGATGGTGCTTTATTTTCTTTTTGACCAAATGCCATTGCACTGAACAGCAACACTAAACTTAATCGTTTATTCATAATTATTATTTTACTTATTACCTAAAGTTACTAGATTTTGTATGGTGTCATCTTTTAAAAAATCAACTTCCCTATAAAAACACGTTTTATAATATCTAAACAAATGATCGTAAATTAAGATTTCATATTCTCGTTGCCTAGAAGTATATTGACGGTTTATTATCATGTGAATGTGACTGGACAGAAAAGAATTTAAATTAATTTCTAAATTTTTCTTTATAGAATTTGCTATTGGTTTGATGTTATTTGATTTTTCATCGATTATTTCATGAAGTGAAGCGAATTCAGGATTCTCGAACTGATTGATGGTATTTGAAATCTCTTTTTCAAGAGATCTGTAATGTTTATCGAACTCGCTTTTTAGAACTTTTGTAGCGTTAAATTCATTTTTAAAACTTTGTTGCATTTCGTTGAGTAAGTGAAACTTTTCTGAAATCGATAATAAAAAAGCATCTAAAAAACGATCTATAACAATCAAACTGAAAAGTAATTGTGTATCTTCTTTTTGAAAGTGGTTTTTCAAACTTAAATAATCCAACATTAATATACTATCGAAATAAAAAAGGGTTTCTGAATCTTCAATGGTTTTTTCACCATAACGTTCAATTTCTCTGAGATAAGTATCATTTTGCACCTTCCATGTGTAATTTTTAACCAATAAATCTTCCCACACGGGTTTAAATTCCTTCATAACATGAAAAAAATTTTCGTGACCATTCACTTGAAATCGAACTCTTAGATGACTATCAGAATCTTTATAGCGAATAAAAAACCATTTTTTAATATGATTTTGAGATTGAAGTAACTCTATTTTTTCTTTCAAATATTCTAACAGAATAATGTCAGCAATTTTATATCCCGAATATATTTTAAAATACACCCATTCACTTCCCAGACTAAACACCCTATTCATTTTTATTTGATTTATAGAATGACAAAACAAATTGGTTGGCAAATGAATTAGAGTTTTCATCTTTTACTACAGAATTTTCATGGAATAAAAACTCTTCCAAAATAATTCTTGAATTGGGTTTAATAGACTTTAAAAATAATTTAATACCAATTTCTACATTTAAATCTAACAACAAAGTATTATCACCATTGACTACATTTACATATTGAGGTATTCTTTTATTTTGTTTCCAAGACTTGAAATTATTTTGTTCTTCATCTGTCAATGTTGATTTAGCAAATTCTTGAAGTTCATCATAATTTATAATCCATTTTGCTTTCGATAAAACAACACCCGAATAAAGTACTCGAGGAAAATAGTCATAATGATTTTCTAAAACACCCCAACTGAAACTCGAAATTGGATTTTTAGATTGTCCTTGCAAATCGCACAGAAAATGATAAATTGGCAACGAATTATAAGAATAATTGTGCGCATTGGACAAACAAGGCAAGATTTCTTTATTGTGTGATTTTGATTTTAAAATAACTTTATTTCCCTTTACAGAAATGCATAAATCTTCTAAAGTAATTTGATTTTCCTTTGGCAAAACACTATTACCTAAATAAGGGATCTCGAATTGGCGCAAACAAGGCCTTCTTAACACATTACCAGTTCTAGCTTGAGGAAGATGTAAAATTTCTGCTAAAATTTTATTTGGGTTTAAAGCCGTTTCTTTTTCAATAATCTCTTTTGCCAAATTATGAATAGCCTCATCACCATTACAAAATCTTCCGATTAGTTTGGTTGCGCTGAAATTACCTGATGACTCTATAACAACAATTTCTTCGTCATTCTGTTGCAACACCTCAACCATCACAGAAAAGGTATCTGGTATGTTTTCATTTTCAGTAAAATTAAAATCCTTATCGTTCAATACAATCTCATTATGATGATTAGAAATGGCCTCTTGTAACACTTTTTCTAAAACATAATCCACTTTAGACCATTCTTCTGAATTAGAATTGTCCATATCGTTTCCATTAAAAGAAAAATTATCTAAAACCGGATGGGCATCATTTGTTTTGGCATTTTGAAGATAACCGATACCGAGTTCTGAATCCAACACAACAGAAAGAGGCATTTCTCTGGTTTCATATCTTCTTTGAAAGGCTTTTTTAAAATGAAGCAAATTACTGTTCTCCTTATTCTTTTGAATCTTACTTAAAAACTGAAGTGCTTTTGCTACTTTAAAACTTACTTTTTTATTCAAATGAGATGAAGTTGTCTTCTTATATAAATCGGTTTGTATTAAATATTTATCCTCAAAATCGGTATCGAATTTTTTAACAAGAGTAATTAAATTCTCAAATTGATTTTTGGAATTAATTAAATTAACCTTATTTTCTAAAAGTAAGTCCATTTCTTTTAGAACATTAATTTTATTATTAAAACTTGGAATTTTCTCCATAATTTCAATGATTCTTTTCATCTCAAAACTACCAGTTACAGTTGCTTCAAGTTCACTGACTAAAATTTGATTGGTGATCAACAGCAAAACAAAATCTGTTGCTTCTTTAATTTCAGATTCGTCATCGGTAATCAAATTTACTAATTCGTTAATTTTCAAACCCTTTTTAGAATTTTTTATAAGAACATCAATAACTTTATTTACTCTAAAAGAAGACAAAGTATGTTCTCTTTTCTTATTGACATATTCATATTCAATATACCTATAAAAATCTGAAATTTTATACAAAGATGAATTTGGGAAATAAACCAATTCATTCTGAATAAATGAAATTTTAGAAATATCCTTCAATAAACTAGTCCAATAATTCATATCGAATTGAGTAAACACAGTATACTCATCAAGTGCATCCAATTGAATTGAAGTGTGATTTGAAAACTCTCCAGTGCTACATCCCGCAAACATTCCAAACGGCGTTGCCCTAGAAGAAAGCCTTGCTAAGTATTTTAACAAGGCTAACTCTAAATTATTTTGTTTTTCCGATTTATGTTGTTTTGGATTATTGAGCAATTTTTCAAATTCATCAATTAGTTCAGGCGAAGCTAATTTGATTGCATCTCTAACTATATCATTCTCTAACATTTTAAACAAACTATCAGTTGAATAATCACCAATTAGTTTCGTGTAAAAGTTTAATGGAAACAAGGGCGTTCTTAATACATAAGTATCAAAACAACTTATTTGATTTGCTTTCATTATTGTTTTTGTTGGCTTACTTTTTTAGCTAGTTGCATGGCATTATATGTATTCAATACTTTACCAGTTTTACATAATTCTGAAAAGTGAACCATTTCATCTTTTGTCCCAGGTTTTACAACCATTTTATCAATTGTCACCCCTGATTCTAGAATAATTTCTTTTACCTGTTGGACAGTCAGTTTAGGATAATACAACCAAATAAGAGCAGCCGTACCAGAAACCATAGGACCTGCTAAAGAAGTACCAGAATCGTACCCATATTCATTATTAGGTTTAGCAACATAAATTTCTTCTCCAGGTGCAAAAATATCAACATTTTCTTTCCCATAATTAGAAAATTTGGAAACCATTGTACTATCAGTTCGTTTTGAAATGGAACCTACGTTAATAAAATTACCTACCACTTCTTTTCTATTAATATAATCATTGTCGTTTGGATAATATGGATTTAAATCAATATAAAATTTATCGTTTCCTGATATGTGTACAATTAAAACATTATGTTTTTCGGCATATCTGTAAGCATCAAACACCCATTTTTTTTCTAGTGAAAACTCTTTGCCAAAAGACATGTTAATTATTTTAGCTCCATTGTCAACCGCATAATAAATGGCCATAGCAATATCTTTATCATGTTCATCACCAGAAATCGATGTACTTAAAGGCATTATCTTAATATTATCATGAAACCCTTTCACTCCAATATTATTATTTCTATTACCCGCAATGGCACCTGAAACTATCGTACTATGATAATTTAAATTTTTGTACAAATTCAATTTATTGTTTCCATATCCTTTTTCTAACTTATTTGGATTATCCTTAATCATATCCCTATCAACAAAGTTTATATTTAAATTTTTGTTAATAATAGAATCTAATTGGTTACTTGAGCCAATTAGATTTTCAATGCTCTTATCACCTAATTCTAAATCAATTTTTTTATAAGATATAAGAGCTCCTAAATCAAAATCACCATCGTCACGCCTTTGCTTAAAAGTTTTATCATTAATTTTATATTTTTTATACAAACTATCTAATTTTGAAATTGTATAATCCTTTTTTGGAAAAAAATGAGTAATTGTATCTTCAACCAATTTATAATGTTTAATCCTAAAATCTAATGAACTTTTCCAACCTATGTAATACAAAATAGACTTATCAAGTTTAACCTTAGCAGTTTTATACTCTTCAAATATATCTGAAGAATCTTTACTAACAGATTTTCTGTTTTTAAAATAAGTATCCCATTTTTTTACTACTCTTGTATATTCAAAATTCCCATACGAAAAATAACTACCATTTGGCTTTCCTACAAAATTCCAACCATTGACATCATCAATATAACCATTTTTATCATCGTCAAGATTATTGTTTGGTATTTCATTTTTATTAGCCCAAATTTGCCCTATTAAATCTTCATGATTTAAATCGATTTGAGTATCTAAAACTGCAACAATTATCGAATTTGAATTCTTTGTAATTTTATTTTCATTATATAATTTTTGCAATGATAAACCGAGGATTTTGTCTTTTTCAAAATCTGAATGATGCCAATTTTCTTCATAGAATTTAGAGTAACATATTGTTTTTTTCTTTGAAGTACAAGATGAAAGGACAAAAACAAATACAATTACTTGAATAACTATTCTCAAAATATAAAACATAATTTATTAATTACCACATCCACTTGAGCCTTGTCTATCATTAATTGTCCCGTCTCCTCCAGTAGTAGTAAAAACGGTATCGTCATTACCACCATTAGTTGTATTATTTCCTCCGATAATTTGCTTCAAATTTTTCAACTTTGCAACTTGAAGTTTCTCCAAAGTGAATTTTTTTTCTTTTTTCATTTTATGTGTTTTAAAAATTAAGCTGCAAACCTAAAATTTGAATATGAAATAATAAAATTATACTTCTCGAAATTCAAGAATTTCGATAATTTTATAATATAAAAATCTCATAGACAACAACTTAACAACCATTCAATTCTTTAACAAAAAACGAGGGTTTAATGCCAGTTCTTCTGTAAAAAGCGTTAGAAAAAGATTCCGCAGTATTAAATCCAGCTTCTTCTGCTAATGCAGCAATCGTATATTTTCGCAAACTTTTACTCTTCTTTAATTCTTCAACAATAAAATCAACTCTCAAATCATTAACATAATTAATAAATGTTTTATTTTTATATACATTAATAAATAACGACAAATATTTTGTATTTGTGGCAAACTCATTAGCCAAAAATTGAATGCTAATATTTGCGTTCTTATATTGTTTGTTCTTTTCAAACTTGCTTAATTTATCATTTAATTCTTTTACCAAACTACTTGGAAGGTTGATTTCTCTAGCTTGTAATTGATTTGTAGTTACTTCATGAAGAATTTCAGGTTTTGGAGTTTGATTAATAATTTTTTCAAAGTTTAATTTATACTTTTTCTTTTGTCTATTCTGATAAATACTAATTGACACAAAAAAAAATGCTAAGCCAATCAAAAGAATTATTATCCAAAAATATTTTTGTTCATCTTTTCTTAAAGAATTTATTAATGATTCTTTTTCTTTTACCAAGTTTGGCAAATCATAATCATTTTTAAGTTTTACTGATAATTCTTTGTATTCTTTCTGAAATTGATTTTGAATTTCAAGATAAGTAGTTAAATATTTTAATTGATTTTCTTTATCTCCTTTATCTTTATAATAATCGATAATGAATTTATAACCATCAGAAAATTCAGGTAAAATAATTGAATTTGATCTATACAAAGAATCAACCTTAATATAATTTTCTAAAGCCTTTAAATTTAAATTCAAACCTTGATATGCCTTAGCCATGTAATAGTATGAAGCCAAAATATTAATTTTATCTTTATGCTTAATCATAACCGGTAATGCTTTTGATACACTATCTAAAGTTGCATTAAAATTATTCTCTAATACATGATTAGCTCCTTCGTTTAAAATAAAAATATTATTTAAAAATTCATTTTTAGATTTCTTTGTCCCATTATATCCCAATTTATTATAGTAACTTGCACTATCTCTATTTTTTAAGGCTTTAAATGTGTCCGCCAAACCAAAGATAGAAGCTTCATATGCAAATGCTAAATCTGGGTTATTTTTTTGCTCCTTGTAGAATTGATAACAATCTCTATATAATGGAAGAGCCTCTACAACTTCTCCCATTTTCTCCGACTTCAAAACAGCAATAGCATATTTTGCTCTATAAAAATAAGTAATATTTTTAGAAAAAGCCAAATTTTGAACTATTAAATAATTATTAATCGCTTCTTTGTATCTATGTTGTTTAGATAGAAAATGTCCTTTTTCAAGAAATATTACAAATGGATAATTCTTTTCACTAGCTGGAAATTTTACATTATTAATTATACTATCAAAATAAATGATTTTTCTAACATCATCATATAATAAAGAATAATAGTAATACCCTCGAGCGATCTTAGGAGAATTATTTTCTTTTTTTGCTTTACTCAAAAAGGCTCTAGCATATTTTTTTTGAATTTCAATTTTGCCTTCATTCCTAAAAAATACTTCTTTTAACTCATCATAAGACAATGACTCCAAGTTGGACTTCTTATTTTGCGCTCGAAGAAAAGGAGATAATAGGATAATAAATAAAAGGTATTTGCATAAATATTTGCTCATATTTTTGGATTTTCTTTAAAAAAACCAAAAGTAATGATTATTTAACATTTTTGGAGTATTATTCTTTCAAAAAATAACAAACTAAAAATCAACGACTTACAGCTAAAAACAAAAATAATTCATGAAATTCGAGTCGAAATTCATGAATACAGACATACAAAATTTGCTTCATATCACACAAATCCCATTTCTTTGTCATGTTCTGAAAACAAAAACTTGCAAGTTAAAAATGACGAACTAAAAAAGAATTATCAGATTTCTTAAAAACTGTTTATTAGGAGTAGAGAGAAAGTTGGCTGTACTTTTAATATTAAAATTCCAACTATAAAAAAAGCAGTCAAACTTTTAAATAGTATTGGCGTACTAAAGTTGACTGCAGTTAATTTTAAAAAAACAAATATAATGAAAAAAATGTTATTTGGCTTAATTGCCACAGTTATGTTGAGTGTTAGTGGAAATGCGCAAACAATTACAAATGAAGATTTAAGACTACAGCTTTCAAAATCAATGGTTAGTCTTGTTAATGATTTAAAACCAAATTATAAATCAGGAATGACATATAAAGACTTTACAAATGTAATTCTAGCAGGAAATACAAATTCAACAATTCCTACAACTGGAGACAATTTACTAAGAAAAGCCCATTCATTTTTAGAAAAAAATACAACTGAAAATGAAATACTTAAGACTTACAACGGACAAGAAATGGCTGATGCATACTATTTTTTAAAAGACAGTAAAGATGCGAAAGAAGGAGCTATTAAAGTTTTTGGAAATGAAATCATCGAAAAAACGAAGTTTGGTCAAAATATGTTAGACTCAAGAGTAGCATGTTGCAAATGGCTATCTAATGCATGGAATTGGGTTTGGGGACATAAAGATGAAATTATTGAAATAATATGTTTGTTCACCACTTTGTGCTAATAAAACAAAAAGGAGGTTGTATAAAACAACCTCCTAAATAAAAACATTTAATTATGAAAAAACAACTTTTACCATTACTACTTATTATTACTTCTTGCAAATCATTCCAAGAATTCAGCGAACAAGAATATACATTAAATGAATTCGGGAAACAGAACATGATCATAAAGGATAACAAACCTTTGCTAGAAGTTACGGTCAATAATGAAAAAGGTTATTTTTTATTTGATACTGGAGCAACAGGATCCATAATTACAGATAGTTTATACTTAAAAAAAATTAAATCTAAAGAAAACTTAAAAAAAACAAGAAGTTTAACAAATGCGAGCGGAACAACTATTGAAGCTTATAAAGTTAAAACCGATGAAATTAAGTCCGAAATTTTTGATTCTAAAAAAATCCTTTTATCATATTATAAACTAAGTACATCCCAAAAAAATGTCATAAAATGCTCTAAAGATAATCTTCTGGATAAAGAAATTGGAATTATTGGAATAGATAATTTTATAAACTCAGACAAAACTGTTTTATTAAACTTTGATAATAATACTATTGAAGTTTTAAACGAAAATTGTAATAAAAATGGATATTTTGAAACTGATGGAAAAATTCAAAAACTTAATAAAAAAATATATTTACCCATCACGCTTAACAATAAAAAAATAAATTTTCTATTTGACACTGGAAATAACAGCAACTTACTAATAAAAGAAAATGAGTTTATAAATCTTACTCCTGATTATGAAGGACAAATGATCATAGGTAATTTTAATGGATTTTCTATTCAAAAAATAAAATCATACCAAAACATTGCTTTTAATAATTTTTATTTTCCAATTGAAAACCAAAATATTATATCGTTAAACCCGTTCAAAACAAATACAATGGGAATGAAATTTATAAATAAATTTAATTGGCTTTTAGACTTTAAAAACAAGAAAATATATATACAAAAAAACAAAAATCCTTTTGAGGATAAATTAACTATTCCTAAAGACTTACAAGTTTTAAATTTAAATGGAAAACTAATTATAGGATTTAAAAGTAACAAAACAAAAAAATTCAAAATTAACGACGAAATAATTTCTGTAAATAACATAGCAATAAATCCAGAAAATATATGCGAAATGCAGAATCTATTGAATAGTACTACAAATTGGGAAGATTTAAAAATTGATGCAAAAAACAATTAAAATTATATGAAAAAAATTCAATCTTTATTGCTATTTATTCTCTTAATAAATTGCAAAACATTAACAAAAGTCAGCTACGGAGTAAAAAATCCAAATTTTAAAAAAAACAATGATTTATATAGT
>Ga0156297_1040_pt1 | contig 12359 bp, 13 predicted proteins | sample RifCSPlowO2_12_FD_107945 | JGI IMG/M metagenome (GOLD analysis project Ga0156297, IMG submission 107945) | Flavobacteria bacterium RIFCSPLOWO2_12_FULL_31_7
AGCAGTTGTTGCGCCAGTAGCACAAACTCCTGTTACAACCGAAAAAGTAGCTCCATCTGTAAATGGTGGTGATGAGATTGTAGAAATGGACAGAATGCGTAAGCTTATTTCTGGTTATATGGTGGCTTCGGTACAAACTTCTGCTCACGTACAATCTTTTATTGAAGTAGATGTAACGAACATCGTAAAATGGAGAGATAAAGTAAAATCAGCTTTCGAAAAACGTGAAGGTGAAAAATTAACGTTCACACCAATTATGATGGAAGCGGTTGCCAAAGCTTTAAAAGATTTCCCAGGTATGAATATTTCTGTGGATGGGGATTACATTATCAAGCGTAAAAACATCAACTTAGGAATGGCTGCTGCGTTACCAAACGGAAACTTAATCGTACCTGTTATTAAAAATGCAGATCAATTAAACTTAGTAGGAATGGCAAAAGCGGTTAATGATTTAGGAAGCCGTGCTAAAGCTGGAAAATTAAAACCAGACGATACACAAGGAGGAACTTATACAGTTACTAACGTTGGTACATTTGGTTCGGTTTTTGGAACGCCAATTATCAATCAACCACAAGTTGGAATCTTAGCTTTAGGTGCTATTAGAAAAGTGCCAGCGGTTATTGAAACTCCAGAAGGTGACTTCATCGGAATCCGTCAGAAAATGTTCTTATCTCACTCTTATGATCACAGAGTTGTAGATGGTGCTTTAGGTGGAAGTTTCGTAAAACGTGTAGCGGATTATTTAGAAGCTTGGGATATTAATAGAGATTTTTAATCGAAAATAAATATATTTGAAAATGCCTGGTAAGAAATTATCAGGCATTTTTTTTATCCAATAAATTATGTTAATTTTAGTTAATGATATTGGTATGGTGTTTGATACTATTTTTTCAACCAATTTTTTAATTATAAGGGAATTATGAAAAAAATACTTCTTTTTACAAGTGTTTTCGCTTTTTTCAGCTGTAAAGATGCGATTAAGACAGAAACAAATAACGATTTTTTAGTTGCTGAAAACATCAAGTTTGATGAGCCTGAAATCAATACGAATATGACCATCACAGCTAAAGCAGATTTGCTGGGTTATTGGGTGGGCGAATTCATTGATGACACAGCCTATGATGAAAATGGAAATGAAGAGGAATATATTGATGAAGAAATTGGTAATGTAGATTATGACTATTTTAAAAAAATAACTTTTTCTATCGATAAAATTAAAGGTTCAGAAATTACGGGTCATTCTATTGTGAGTGGAAATATTCAGAAATTTAAAGGTCAAGTTGTTGAAAACCCAAAAGTATTTATAATTAATGTTAAAGAACCAGGAAATCAGAAGACTGATGGTGAGTTTGTACTGTCAATCAGAAAGAAAGATTCTTTACTAACAGGTTCTTGGGATGCATTAAAAAAAGCGGATAATAAAGTTTCTAAAAGAAAATTAAAATTAGCTAAAAAAATATTTGAATATAATCCAAATCATAAAATGGAAGACCGATTTGTAGATTTTCATAAGTCTGCCATAAAAAAAGTGGAATATGATTCAGAAGATAGTCTAGGAAATCCAATAAAAGAATCTTATGATGATGAACAATATTTCACTACAACAGATACTATTTTTAGTATAAATCCTTCTACAGAAATATTAAAGAAAGAATTGGTTGAAAATTTATCTAAAGGCGATGTTTTTATTTTAAGAAACTTAATATTTGCCCGTCACGGTTTTGCTTTTAGAGACAAATCACTACGAAGCTTCTTCGATTATCATTCCTGGTATATGCCTGTTTTTTCAGATGTAACTAAAGATTTAACTGATATTGAAAAGAAAAATATTGCATTATTATTGAGATACGAAGAAAATGCGAAAGAATATTACGATCATTTCGGAAGATAATGTTAGCTAGAATTTCTAAATATATCATTTGGGGAAGTTATTTTTACTTCTCCTTTTTGTTGTTGTTAATTACGATTCAGTATATTCCTTATCATACAGATGTAGCTTTTTTACGAATCAAACAAGATGAGATTGCTTTAGATTATTATAAAGTAGCATTTTTTACACATGTTTACACGAGTATTTTTTTAATGCTTTTAGGATTTTTACAATTTTCTAAAACCATAAAAAGAAAATACATTAAACTACATCGTTGGTCGGGTAGGGTATATGTTATAATTATTTTATTTCTTTCAGGGCCAAGTGGTTTGGTGATGTCGTATCATGCGAATGGCGGCGTTCTCTCTAAAACTGCTTTTGTAATTTTATCTATTTTATGGATGAGCTTTACATTTTTGTCGGTTTATTATGTATGGAAAAAAGATATGATAAATCATCAGAAATTTGCTATTAGAAGTTTCGCTTTAACGCTTTCCGCTATTTCATTGCGATTGTTTAAATATGTTATTGTATTTTTATTTCATCCACAACAAATGGAAGTCTACCGAATTGTGGCTTGGTTAGGTTGGACATTCAATTTATTCGTAGCTGAAATTATTATTTTTTATTTTATTTCTAATAAAATGAAAACGCGTCAAATAAATCAATAGAAATTATTCGTTTAAATGCTTATTCATCAATTCAAAAAGTTTTTCTCGGTTTATAGGTTTTAAAATATAATCTGTAAACCCTGATTTTGTTATCATTTTGATGTCATCACTAGATGAAAAAGCAGTTTGAGCAATAATTGGAATTGATGTTTTTATTTTGTGAATGAGTTCTAAAGCTTCAAAACCATTCATAATTGGCATTTTTATATCGAGTAATATTAAATCAAATTTCTGGTCATTGGTAAAAATATCTACGGCTTCTTTCCCGTTTTTAGCTCGAATAAGTTCTAAATTTTGATAAGGTGAAAGCATTTTAGTTAAAAGTAAGTAATTAATTTCATCATCTTCCTCAATTAAAATTCGTTTTTGTGAGTTGATAGAATTCGAAAGAACTGTTAACTTTTCTTTGACTTTGTTTTTAGGTTTTTTCGAAGCTAATTCTAATGGTATTGAAAAGTAAAATGTAGATCCATTTCCTATAGATGAGGTCAAACGAATTTTTCCATGCATCATATCTAAATAAGCTTTTGTGATCGATAAACCTAAGCCTAAACCTGATGATTTTGTGGTGTAATCGTTGTCAATTCTTTTAAATCGGTCAAATATTAAAACTTGATCTTCCGGACTAATTCCGTAACCGGTATCTTTTACATAAAAATGAATTTCTTGTTGCTCCTTATGAATTTCAAAACCAAATGAAATTGCTCCTTTGTCTGTATATTTTATCGCATTGTTAATTAAATTCACTAAAATTTGTTTCACTTTAGTTTCATCAATTGTAACATAAACTTTATTGTACGATTTGTCTTTTTCAAAAACAAAAGCAATTTTTTTCTCTGCTGGAATGGTAATTTTTAGCGTTTCATGAATTTCATCTAAACATTTATTTAAATCTACAGAAGTGTAATTAGGTGTAATTTGTTTGGCATCAATTTTCGACATTTCAATCAAATCGTTGATGATTAACACCAAATTGTTACCGCTTTTTTCAATGGTTTCTAAATATTCCTTAGTGTCTTCGGTGTTTAGTTGGTCGTTCTTTAATAAATTAGTGAAACCTAAAATGGCATTCATAGGTGTTCTAATTTCATGAGATAAATTCGCCAAGAAAACCGATTTTAGTTTGTCGTTTTCTTCGGCTTTAAGCTTCGCTTTTTTTAATAACTTTTCATGTTCTTTGTTATTTTTAAAAAGTTTCCCAATATATCCAAACTCACCTTTGTAACGGACTAAACTATTGATGGCTTTGGAATTGTTATCTTCCAATATTTTCCGAACTAAATTTAAAGGATTATTGACCCATTTTCTAATAAACAAGAAGTAAATCAGTAAATTCAAAAACGAAAAAAAGGTAATGAAATAAATAATGTTATTTAAAATAATAAAGTTGTTGTTGTAATTTCTAACGAATAAAAAGTTGCCTAATTTGGTTTGATTTTCGTCTCGCATATCAATTTCAACACAAACTTCCGTATCTTTTTCTGTATAATTGGTAGTTGTAACTTTGGAATTTGAGTTGGTTATGATGTTTAGTTTTTCAAAAAAAGTAGGTTTTAAAATTCGAACTACAAAGAAATAAGCATAAGGTTTACCAAATTTTTTATTCGCATTAGTAGATTTATAAATTCCAGAGCCAATAACTTCCACATATCCTACGCTTGTTTTTTTATAAAATCGTAATAAATCGTGCAATTTGATGTTTTTTATTGCATTCGCTACTTCTAAATCTGTCAAAATAGCAGGGTTTTTACTTTTTTCTATAATTAAATTTCCTGCTTTATCAAGTACAATTACTTTGTCAAAATTAAGAGTGTTTAAAGAAGTAGCTACCGATTTGTTAAACCATTCTTCATTTCTAGTGCTAATATATGTTGTAAAATCATCCCAATATACAATGTCATTTACATAAGATTCATTTTGTAAAACCTCCATTTTATATATAGCTAACACGTCTTTTTTAAATTGATTTTTTGTTTCTCTGTAGTCTATTTGTTGTTGTTTTTTAACATAAAACAATAAACCAGCAAACAACACAAGACTTATACTACTTAATATAAATATTAAAATAATAATTTTTGAATAGGTATTTGTGGTTTTTAATTTCATGTAAAACGTTGAGGTACTTTTTGTTATATTACAATATTAAGCATTTTTTTAGTGGTATTTTTCGTATTTTGGACAAAATTTATTAAAATATTTATAACATTTATTATTGAAAATGTTAATATCCTTTATCTTTGTAACCTAAAATGTAAAAATGGAACTAAAACTTACAAGACCAATTTGTTTCTTCGATCTAGAAACTACTGGTATTGATGTGGGAAAAGACAGAATTGTTGAGATTGCCATCTTTAAAGTATTTCCAAATGGGAATAAAGAAAGTAAAACCTGGCTTGTTAATCCTACAATTCCAATTCCACCACAATCCACTGCAGTGCATGGTATTACTAATGAAAAAGTAGCTAATGAACCTACTTTTGCAGAATTGTCGTCTCAAATTTACAACATGATTAAAGATTCAGATTTAGCTGGATACAATTCTGATAGGTTTGATATTCCTTTGTTAGCCGAAGAATTACTTCGTGCTGGAGTAGATTTCGATATGAAAAATCGCGTTTCTGTTGATGTGCAAACTATTTTTCATAAGAAAGAAGAAAGAACGCTTTCGGCAGCTTTGAAATTTTATTGCGGAAAAACATTAGAAAATGCACATTCTGCTGAAGCAGATACGATGGCAACCTATGAAATTTTATTAGGACAATTGGAAAAATATCCAGATTTGCAAAATGATATGAAAGCTTTGTCAGAATTTACAACTCGAAAAAAATCGGTTGATTTCGCAGGAATGATTGTTCTGAATGATAAAGGTCAAGAAATGTTTAGTTTTGGAAAGTATAAAAATGTTTTAGTGGATGATGTTTTTGATAAAGATCCAGGCTATTTTGGTTGGATTCAAAACGCAGATTTCCCTCTTTACACAAAAAAAGTGTTAACAGGTTTAAAATTAAGACGATTAAATACAAAATAGAAGACCCAAGTATAAAGTAAAAAGAACCAAGTAAGGATAAGGTTTGAAAGAATCATTCTTTTCTAAGCTAAATATTTAAGAAGATAAAGTATAATGAAAATTATTTGCATTGGCAGAAATTATGCCGACCATATTTCAGAGTTAAATAACGAGCGCCCAGACGAGCCAGTTATTTTTATGAAACCGGATACCGCAATTTTGCCTAAGAAAACGCCTTTCGTAATTCCAGAATTTAGTAAAGATGTCCATCACGAAGTGGAAGTTTTAGTCAAAATTTGTAAAGTAGGGAAGTATATTAGTCCGAAGTTTGCGCATAAATATTATGATGAAATTGGTTTAGGAATCGATTTTACCGCAAGAGATTTGCAATCTATGTTAAAAGAAAAAGGTTTGCCTTGGGAAAAAGCGAAGGCTTTTGACCATTCAGCGATTATTGGTGACTTTTTGCCGAAAAATAATTATACTTCCTTAGAAAATCTTAACTTTGAATTAAGAAAAAACTCAGAAATTGTTCAAAAGGGCTCTACTTCCATGATGCTGTGGAACATTGACGAAATTGTTTCGTATGTTTCACAATTTTTCACTTTAAAAAAAGGCGATATTATTTTTACAGGTACACCAAAAGGTGTTGCGGCAGTTAATGTAAATGATGTTTTAGAAGGTTTTTTAGAAGGTAAACAAATGTTTAAAATACAAGTAAAATAATGGCATTACAATATAATTTATCAAAAGTTTATGAGATTTCTGAAAATGATAACGATTTTGCCTTGCAAATTGTATCGTTGTTTTTAGAAGAAGTTCCAGTGGAAATTCAATCGATGAAAAACGCAATTGAGTTAAAAGATTATACACAAGCTTATGCGTCTGCGCACAAGATAAAACCAACCTTAGATTTATTAGGAATGGATATTGCGTACGAAGACAATATGCTGATTATGAATTGGACCAAACAAGAAGGGAAACGTAAAGAAATTAAAGACGTTTTTAAATCTTTGAAAACAAGAATTAACGAAGCAGCTGAGGAAATCAAAAAAGATTTTAAGTTATAAATTCGTACTTTTAATATAATTTTAACCACGCTTTAGTCGTGGTTTTATTATTTTTACACAAATTTAAAAAATGAAGGCAGCAGTCGTAACTATTGGAGATGAAATATTAATTGGGCAAATTGTCGATACCAATTCATCTTACATATCAAAAGCATTAGATAAAATCGGAATTGCAACCTATGAGATGCTTTCTATATCTGATGATAAAAACCATATTTTACAAACCTTTGACAAAGTTCAGAATAATTTTGATGTGGTTGTTATTACCGGAGGCTTAGGTCCAACAAAGGATGATATCACCAAAAAAACATTCTGCGATTATTTTGATGATGTTTTGGTTCAAAATGATGCGGTTTTAGCCAATGTGAAAGAAATCATTGAGGGTTTTTATAAAAAACCAATCACACAATTGAATATAGATCAGGCTTTAGTGCCTTCAAAAGCTAAAGTATTATTCAATAAAGTAGGAACTGCACCAGGAATGTTAATGGAACACGAAAATACTGTTTTTGTTTCTTTACCTGGTGTGCCGTATGAAATGAAATATTTGGTAGATAACGAGTTGATTCCGTACTTGGTTGCTAAATTCGAACGTCCTTATATTGTACACAAAACACTTATGACGTATGGGCGAGGTGAGAGTTTAATTGCAGAACAAATTGAAGACTGGGAAAATAATTTACCAAGTTTTATAAAATTAGCGTATTTGCCAAGTCCTGGAAGAGTTCGATTAAGATTGACAGCTCGTGGCGAAAATGAAGCGGTTTTAAATGATGCTATTTTAAAAGAAGTAGAAAAATTGCAACCTATAATAGGTGATATTATTGTAGGTTATGATGAAGAGGAAACTATTGAAGTGATTGTCGGAAGAGAATTGACTAAAAAAGAATTAACTTTGTCGGTAGCAGAGAGTTGTACAGGCGGAAAAATTGCAGAATTAATTACTTCGGTGTCAGGAGCTTCTGCTTATTTTCAAGGTGGAATTGTTGCTTACTCTAATCAAATTAAAGTTGATTTATTAAAAGTTAATTCGGAAATTATCGAAGCGTTTTCTGTTGTAAGTGCTGCCGTTGCAAAGGAAATGGCATTAAATTGTAAAGCTATTTTTAATACAGATTTTGCGATTGCTACAACTGGTAATGCAGGGCCAACAAAAGGAAACAGTGACGCCGAAGTTGGTACCGTTTTTATTGCAATTGCCACTCCAAATGAAGTTTTTGTGGAAGAATTTAATTTTGGTCAACCTCGTGAAAAGGTTATAGATAGGGCGGTTAACAAAGCATTTGAAATGTTGTACAAAGAAATTTCAAAAAACTAATAAAAAATAGTTGCATAGTAATTGAAAAATTCTTTTCTTTGCACCCTTATTTAGAATAACGATATAAAAGTTTAGAATAATGTCAAGAGTTTGTGAACTAACAGGAAAAAGAGCAATGGTTGGAAACAACGTTTCTCACGCGATGAATAAAACTAAGAGAAAATTCTCTGTGAACTTAGTGAAAAAACGTTTTTACATTGCTGAAGAAGATAGATGGGTGAGCCTAAAAATATCTACAGCAGTATTAAAAACAATTAACAAAAATGGTATTGCCGCAGTTTTGAAAAAAGCTAAAGCAGATGGATTTGTAAAATCTATTTAATCATTTAAAAATATATCAAAATGGCAAAGAAAGGTAATAGAATCCAAGTAATTTTAGAGTGTACTGAGCACAAAGAATCTGGTCAACCAGGAACTTCTCGTTATATTACGACTAAAAACAAGAAAAACACACCAGATAGAATGGAAATCAAAAAATTCAATCCTATCTTGAAAAGAGTAACTGTTCACAAAGAAATTAAATAATTAGAATTTTTTAATTTTCAGATATCGTATTTGAAATTTTTAAATTCAATAAAACATTAAGTAATGGCAAAGAAAACCGTAGCAACTTTACAAACAGCTTCTAAAAGATTGACTAAAGCAATCAAAATGGTAAAGTCTCCTAAAACAGGTGCTTACACATTTGTGGAATCAGTTATGAGTCCAGAAGAAGTAGATGAGTTCTTAAAAAAGAAATAATCTGTACAATATAGATACTAAAAAAGCTATTTTCATTTGAAAGTAGCTTTTTTTATTTTATTTTTGTTCCATAAATAATGAAAATCATATCATTACTTGCTTAATACAATGAGTTTTTTTAAAAAAATATTTTCTTCTAATAAAAGTGAACCTGTTATAACTGAACAGGAGAAGCAAATTTTAGATAAAGGTTTAGAGAAAACAAAAACTTCGTTCTTTTCCAAATTGACTAAAGCAGTTGCTGGAAAATCTAAAGTGGACGATGAAGTTTTAGATAATTTAGAGGAAGTGCTTATTTCTTCAGATGTTGGTGTAAATACGACATTAAAAATTATTCAACGTATCGAAAAAAGAGTTGCACAAGATAAATATTTAGGCACAGATGAACTTAATTTAATTTTAAGAGAAGAAATCGGTGCACTTTTATCTGAAACCAATACAGGAAACGATTCTGAATTTACCATTCCAAAAGATACTAAACCCTACGTAATCATGGTGGTTGGTGTAAATGGTGTTGGGAAAACAACAACTATTGGAAAATTAGCTAGTCAATTTAATAAAGCTGGTTATAAGGTAGTTTTAGGTGCTGCTGATACTTTTAGGGCTGCCGCTATTGATCAGTTACAAATTTGGGCTGATCGAGTAGGTGTACCAATGGTAAGACAACAAATGGGTTCTGATCCGGCATCAGTTGCTTTTGATACCTTGCAATCTGCAGTAGCTCAAAATGCTGATGTGGTAATTATTGATACAGCAGGGCGTTTGCACAATAAAGTGGGTTTAATGAACGAATTGACTAAAGTGAAAAACGTGATGCAAAAAGTAGTTCCTAATACTCCAAATGATGTCATGTTAGTGCTTGATGGTTCAACAGGGCAAAATGCTTTTGAACAAGCCAAACAATTTACTGCAGCAACAGAAGTTTCATGTTTAGCTGTAACTAAATTAGATGGAACTGCAAAAGGTGGTGTAGTGATCGGAATTTCAGATCAATTTCAAATTCCTGTAAAATACATTGGAGTAGGTGAAGGTATTGACGATTTACAAGTTTTTAATAAAACAGAATTTGTAGATTCTTTTTTCAATTAATAGATAAAATATGATGAATTTTTTCAAAAATATGACCAATTCAAAATTGCTTTTAATTGCAATAATTGCAGCGCTTTTAGCCATGCCTTTTGATTTAAAATTTTTAAGTTTTATGCAAAGTGAAAATGCTTTTATGTTTTTAAGATTACTGTCTTTTATTTTGTTTATGTATGTGGCGATAAAAGTAATCAATGGTAAAACGAAACCGAAAATTACTGGTAAGAAATAGTCTTTTGTATAATATATATCAAAGAAAGTCCGTCTAGATAATATCAAGACGGACTTTTTTAATGCTTTAAACCAGATTAAAATCTAAAACCTACTCCAACTTGGAATACAGAGTTTTTACTGTTTGAATCTTTTATAATTTCATTTAAACTATAGGTATATCTTCCTGAGATGAAGAATTCTTCGAAGTTTAAGGACACACCTCCAGCCAAAGCAGTGTCAAACTCGTTAATGTCGTTTCTGTCTACTTCGGTGTTGTTACTCACAACTTTTTCATTAATTTTTAATCCAAATTGTGGGCCAACTTCAAATGAAAGGACATTACCAGCATGTAATTTCAATAAAACGGGAAGGTTAATGTAGTCTACTTGGTATTCTTCTTTGTAATTGGTGCCTAAAAAAACGAAATTATTTTCAAAACCTTGTCTCGAATATAATAATTCTGGTTGAAGTGAAATGGCTTTATCAATTAATGGAATTTCACCTACAAACCCAATATGGAAACTAGTTCTTGGGTCTAAACCTTCTTCAAAATCTCCTTTGGTAACGGTAGTGTAATTTAATCCACCTTTGATACCAAATTTAGCGTCGCTTGAACTGTTTACGTTTTCCTGAGAAAAAGCAGTTACTGAAATAAAACTCGTAAGTAATAAAATGACTTTTTTCATAATAATTAATTTTGGTTAATACATTGATTTTAAATCTTTCTAATTTTTACTTTAATTGATCACAAATTTTGTGACTTTTAACAAACTGAATTATTTATAATACTTTTCTTTTTGTGAAGACTTCATTATTAAAATTCATTACGGTAAAGTTAATTCTATTTTTCAGGCTCATTTTATATCCTATTCAGAAAAGATTATATAATTAAAGGCAAAAAAAAATCCGTCCCAATTTTATCGGGACGGACTTAATATATAAGTTTAGAGTTTACTTGGCGATATTAACAGCTCTGGTTTCTCTAATCACAGTTACTTTAACTTGACCTGGATATGTCATTTCTGTTTGAATTTTGTGTGAAATTTCAAATGATAACGTTGCTGCTAAATCGTCAGAAACTTTTTCACTTTCAACTAATACACGTAATTCTCTACCTGCTTGAATTGCATAAGCATTTTTAACACCTGGGAAGCTATAAGCTACTTCTTCAAGATCTTTCAAACGTTGGATGTAAGAATCTAATACTTGACGACGTGCGCCTGGTCTTGCTCCAGAAATGGCATCACAAACTTGAATAATAGGAGAAATTAGATATTTCATTTCAATTTCATCGTGGTGTGCTCCAATTGCATTACATACTTCTTCTTTTTCACCATATTTCTCTGCCCATTGCATACCTAAAATCGCGTGAGGCAATTCACTTTCTGTATCTGGCACTTTTCCGATATCGTGTAAAAGACCAGCTCTTTTAGCTAATTTCACGTTCAATCCTAATTCTGCAGCCATTAAACCACATAATTTAGAAACTTCTCTTGAGTGTTGTAATAAGTTTTGTCCGTAAGAAGAACGGTATTTCATTCTACCTACAATTTTGATTAATTCTGGGTGTAAACCATGAATTCCTAAATCGATAACCGTACGTTTACCTACTTCAATAATTTCTTCTTCGATTTGTTTTTTCGTTTTTTCCACCACTTCTTCAATACGAGCTGGGTGAATACGACCGTCAGTAACTAATTTATGTAGTGCTAAACGTGCAATTTCTCTTCTAACAGGATCAAAACAAGATAAGATGATAGCTTCTGGTGTGTCGTCTACAATGATTTCAACTCCAGTTGCTGCTTCAATAGCTCTAATGTTTCTTCCTTCTCTACCAATAATTCTACCTTTAACATCGTCAGATTCAATATTGAAAACCGATACGCAATTTTCCACTGCTTCTTCAGTACCAACACGTTGAATGGTGCTAATAATGATTTTTTTAGCTTCTTGTTGTGCTTGCATTTTGGCTTCTTCAATTGTTTCTTGAATGTGTGCCATTGCGTTGGTTTTCGCTTCAGCTTTTAAACTTTCAACCAATTGATTTTTTGCTTCATCAGCTGATAAACCAGAAATTACTTCTAATTGCTCAATTTGACTTTTATGTAATTTGTCAACTTCTTGAGATTTTTTCTCTAGGTTTTCAATTTTGGTATTGTATTCCGCAATTTTAGCTTCTGCTTCGTCGTTTATTTTTTTTGCTTTGGCTAATTCGTTAGAAACTTGAGATTCTTTATCTCTTGTTCTTTTTTCGGCTTCAGCCATTTTTTTGTCTTTTGACAAAATTTCTTTTTCGTGTTCCGATTTTAATTCTAAAAATTTTTCTTTAGCTTGTAATAGCTTATTTTTCTTTTCAGCTTCGGCTTCTGATTTAGCATCTCTT
>Ga0156297_1005_pt3 | contig 12126 bp, 12 predicted proteins | sample RifCSPlowO2_12_FD_107945 | JGI IMG/M metagenome (GOLD analysis project Ga0156297, IMG submission 107945) | Flavobacteria bacterium RIFCSPLOWO2_12_FULL_31_7
TGTTGATTTATATCCATTTGAAAAAACGGTTGCTTCTGGTGCTAGCGAAGCTGATATCATTGAAAAAATTGATATTGGAGGAATTTCATTAATTCGTGCCGCAGCAAAAAACTTTAAAGATACCACAATCGTTGCGTCTGTAGATGAATATGCCACTTTCTTAGGTTTTTACAGTGAAAACAACGGTTCTACTTCTATCGAACAAAGAAAATTATTAGCTACAAAAGCTTTTCATACTTCTTCAAATTACGATACTGCCATTTTTAACTACTTCAACACAGAAGATACCTATTTAAAAATTAGTGAAGAAAACGGACAAGTTTTACGTTACGGAGAAAATCCACATCAAAAAGGATTTTTCTTTGGAGAATTTGATGAAATGTTCACAAAATTACACGGCAAAGAACTATCATACAACAATTTACTTGATGTTGACGCTGCTGTAAATTTAATGAATGAATTTAAAAATAACGAACCAACATTTGCTATTTTAAAACACAACAACGCTTGCGGACTAGCTACTAGAGCGTCCATGAAAGAAGCTTATTTAGATGCGTTAGCTGGTGATCCAACATCTGCTTTCGGTGGTGTTTTAATTGCCAATGGAAATATTGATTTAGCAACAGCAGAAGAAATAAATAAATTATTTTGCGAAGTAGTAATCGCACCTTCATACGACCAAGAAGCGATTGATATTTTAGAAGAAAAAAAGAACAGAATCATATTAGTAATTAACGATGTAGCCTTGCCTACTAAAAATGTTCGTACTTGTTTGAACGGAATTTTAGTTCAAGATAAAGACAATATTACAGATTCTAAAGACATTTTAAAAAAGGTAACCTTAACAGCTCCAACAGAAGAAGAAATTGAAGATTTACTTTTCGCTTCAAAAATTTGTAAACACACGAAATCAAACACGATTGTTTTTGCAAAAAATCGTCAGTTGTGCGCTTCAGGAACAGGGCAAACTTCACGAGTTGATGCTTTAAATCAAGCGATTGAAAAAGCAAAATCTTTCGAATTTGACTTAACTGGAGCAGTGATGGCAAGTGACGCATTTTTCCCTTTCCCAGATTGTGTAGAAATTGCCAACAAAGCAGGAATCACAGCAATTATTCAACCAGGAGGTTCTATAAAAGACGAATTAAGCATCAACTATTGCAACGACAATAAAGTAGCAATGGTAATGACAGGAGTTCGTCATTTCAAACACTAAAAATTACCCACAAAACCTATATTTTAAAACGCATTAAAAAATTATTTTTTAATGCGTTTTTATTTTAAATAATTCCAAATTAATTTTATACTTTTGTTAGTTGAATATAAACATACAAAATACTAAACCCTTGATATAAATATGGGATTTTTTGACTTCATGACCGAGGACATCGCAATTGACCTTGGTACCGCAAATACACTGATAATTCACAACGATAAAGTTGTAATAGATAGCCCTTCTATTGTAGCAAGGGACCGAATAACTGGAAAAATAATTGCTGTTGGAAAAGAAGCCAACATGATGCAAGGAAAGACTCATGAAAACATAAAAACAATTCGTCCATTAAAAGATGGAGTTATTGCCGACTTTGATGCTTCTGAAAAAATGCTTCAAATGTTCATCAAAAGTATTCCAGCTTTAAAGAAAAAATTATTCACTCCTGCCCTACGTTTAGTAATCTGTATTCCTTCTGGAATTACCGAAGTGGAAATGCGTGCTGTAAAAGAATCAGCAGAACGTGTAAACGGAAAAGAAGTGTACTTAATTCACGAGCCAATGGCAGCAGCAATTGGTATCGGAATTGACATCATGCAACCAAAAGGAAACATGATTGTGGATATAGGTGGTGGAACTACGGAAATTGCAGTCATTGCATTGGCAGGAATTGTTTGTGACAAATCAGTGAAAATTGCTGGTGATGTTTTCACTAATGATATCATTTACTACATGAGAACACAACACAATTTATTTGTGGGTGAAACAACTGCTGAAAAAATCAAAATTCAAATTGGTGCTGCTATCGAAGATTTAGAAAGTGCTCCAGAAGATATGTCGGTTCAAGGGCGTGACTTATTAACTGGAAAACCAAAACAAGTAGATGTTTCATATAGAGAAATTGCTAAAGCATTAGACAAATCTATCCAAAGAATTGAAGACGCGATTATGGAAACGCTTTCTCAAACTCCTCCAGAATTAGCAGCAGACATTTACAATACTGGTATTTATTTAGCTGGTGGTGGTTCGATGTTAAGAGGACTAGACAAACGTATTTCGTTAAAAACTGATTTACCAGTTTACATCGCTGAAGACCCACTAAGAGCAGTGGTTCGTGGAACTGGAATGGCACTTAAAAACTTACCAAAGTATAAAAATATCTTAATTAAATAAGCACGTAATACATGCAGCAAATTATAAATTTTCTTATAAAAAACAGCTATAAATTGCTGTTTTTGCTGCTTTTGGGTGTTTCATTAACACTTACGGTAAAATCGCATTCTTACCACAGAAGCCAGTATATTAATTCTTCTAACGCCGTGTCTGGTTATACTTATAACCAAATTAGTAGCGTAAAAGATTATTTTGGATTACGACAAAAAAATGACGATTTAGCCAGAGAAAATGCTCGCTTAAAAGAAATTCTTTTCAATAAAAAAGACACCATTTTAGAAGGGAAAATTGTAGTACCAGACATTTTATCCAATTTTGTGGTACGAAGAGCCAAAGTCATTAAGAATTCTTACAGTAAGCAAGAAAATTTCTTAACTTTAGACAGAGGAACTTTTGAAGGATTAAAATCTGACATGGGTGTAATTAGCGACAGAGGTGTAGTGGGAATTATTGAAAAAACTTCGAAAAATTTCGCCACGGTAATTAGCATTCTACACACTAAAAACTCTTTAAACGGAAAGATAAAAAATTCTGATCATTTTGGATCAATCACTTGGGATGGTAAAAATGCAGGTTATGTACAATTAATTGATGTTCCAAAATTGGCCACCTTAAAAAAAGGGGACACCATCGTAACTGGAGCTCAATCTGCTATTTTTCCTGAAAACATTCCTATTGGAAAAATTGATAAAATTTTTGAAGAAAAAGCTACTAATAAATTTGTAATCAACGTACGATTATTCAATGATATGACTTCTTTAGGGTATGTTTATGTAATTGAAAACAAAAAGAAAAAAGAACAACAAACGCTGGAAACAGAAACCGAAAAAGATCCAACTAAAAAATAATGAATAGTAACTTCATTTTAAATTTAATCCGTTTTATTGTTTTATTAACGATACAAATTGTTGTTTTAGAACAAGTCAAATTTGGTGGTTGGATAAATCCGTATTTGTATATACTTTTTATCATTTTATATCCAATTAACTCTAACAAATCTGGATTTATTGCCGCAAGTTTTTGTTTGGGTTTAATTATGGATTTATTTTGTGATAGCGGCGGAGTTCATGCAACAGCCTGTTTGCTTTTAGCATATTTTAGACCAGGTTTTTTAAAATTCGCTTTTGGTTTAAGTTACGAATATCAGACCATTAGAATTGCAGATAAACTATCTGTAGACCGATTTACATTTATTATGTCGGCCATCCTATTCCATCATTTAGTGCTTTTCAGCTTAGAATTGTATCGTTTTGATCTGTTTTTTGAAGTCATTACTCGTACCATTTTAAGTACACTTTTCACGTTTATAATTTGTATCATCAGTATCTATTTAATCAAACCTAACAAACGATGAGAAAGACCTTATTACCAACCATTATCATTGTATCTTCCATAATTTTATTGGCGCGTCTTTTTTATTTACAAATTATCGATGACACTCTAAAAATTAAGTCAGAAAATAACGCCATAAAAATTAAATACGACTTTCCGGAAAGAGGTTATATTTATGATAGAAACGGTAAACTTCTTGTAGCCAACCAACCATCTTATGATATTATGGTGGTACCAAATGAAGTGAAAGAAATTGATACACTTGAATTTTGTAGAATTCTTCAAATTACCAAACCTGAATTTTTAGAAAAAATTGCTAAAGCAAAAGTTTACAGTCCTAGACTACCTTAGCTTTTTTTAGCGCAGTTAAACAAAATGGAATTTGCTGGTTTCCAAGAAAAAATAAGAAAATATAATGGATTTTATATTCAAAAACGGGCGCTAAGAGAATACCAAACTAAACATGGTGCAAATGTTTTTGGATTTATCACACAAGTAAATGACGCAATTATTGCCAAAAAGCCCTATTACAAAAGTGGTGATTTAATTGGAAGACAAGGTGTTGAAGAAGCTTACGAAGATATTTTACGTGGTGTGAAAGGAGTAAAATATATTTTAAAAGACAAACATAACCGTGAAATTGGTTCGTATAAAGAAGGGAAATTCGATACCATTGCCAAACAAGGAATGGATGTTACCCTTTCTATCGATGGAGATCTTCAAAAATACGGAGAAGAATTGATGGTAAACAAACGTGGTGGAATTGTAGCAATTGAACCAAGTACTGGTGAAATTTTAGCTCTAGTTACGGCACCGTCATACGATCCCGCATTATTAGTAGGAAGACAACGCTCAAAAAACTACACAAAATTATATCATGACTCTATTGCAAAACCTTTATTTGACAGAGGTTTACTTGGAGAATTTCCACCTGGTTCGCCATTTAAAATTTTAACTGGATTAGTTGGTTTACAAGAAGGAGTGATTAACGAAGAAACTTCCTTTACTTGTAGTCACGGGTTTTCTTATGGTCGTGGCGCTTTTATGAAATGCCATTGTCCTGGAGGAGTAATTAAGCTCAACTTCGGAATTTATAAATCCTGCAATACATATTTTGCAAATACTTACAAACGTACTATTGAAAAATATAAAAAACCAAAAGATGGCGTCAATGCTTGGGCCAACCATTTAAAAAGTTTTGGATTAGGGAATTTTATGGGTTACGATTTGCCTCCTGGAAGAAAAGGGCATATTCCTACATCTAAATTTTATGAACGTTTTTATCCAAATGGTGGATGGCGTGCTACAACCATTATTTCAAATTCTATTGGCCAAGGTGAAGTTTCTATGACACCAATTCAATTGGCAAATATGATGGCAACAATTGCCAACAGAGGATACTATTACACACCTCATATCATCAAAAGTATTAAAGGAAAAAAAATAGATGCTAAATATACGACCAAACATCAAACGACTATCGACAGAAAACATTTTGACCCGATAGTTAACGGTTTATTTGACGTATACAATCATGGAACAGCCTATGGATTAGGAGTTGAAGGTTTGGAAATTTGTGGAAAAACAGGAACTGCGGAAAACTTTGCTAAAATAAATGGTAAACGCGTACAACTTGAAGATCACTCGGAATTTGTTGCTTTTGCTCCAAGAATACAACCAAAAATTGCTATTGCAGTAATCGTAGAAAACGGACATTACGGAAACACTTGGGCTGGACCAATTGCTACTTTAATGATTGAAAAATATTTGAACAAAAAAATTACCCGAAAAGATTTAGAAAAACGAATGTTAGAAGGTAATCTAAACTGGCAATATCGAAAATTATATCCAAGCAAAGATTCTATCAATAAGCCTAAATTAACTAAAGTGGACTCGCTTCGTATGAAGTTGAAATCGAAGAAAGAAATTGAGGAAGAAAAAAAGAAAAAACAAGTCAGTAATAAAAAAGATTCTTTAAAAAAATAAAATGAAGAACCAAGATATTAGTAATTCCATCGACTGGATAACAATTTTGTTATACATCATCCTAGTGATTTTTGGATGGATGACTATTTATTCTGTAACCGTACCACCAGATCAAGAATATACATTTGATTTTAGTTTGAATTATGGAAGACAAATGATTTTCATCATTATTACAATACCCATTATTTTTTCTATTTTATTTGTTGATTCTAAAGTTTTTGAACGGTTTTCCTTTGTATTTTACGGTGTTGGAATCGCATTACTTCTTGGACTATTTGTTTTTGGAGTTTCTAAAAAAGGTCAAACCAACTGGTATCAATTTGGTGGATTTGGGTTCCAACCTTCTGAATTTGTTAAAACAGCCGTTGCTTTATTATTGTCAAAATATTTGAGTGATGCACAAGTCAATCTAGCCAAGAAAAACTTTCAATATATCGCTTTTGCAATCATTGGACTTCCCGTTTTTCTGATATTAATGCAGCCTGATGCCGGAAGTGCGATGATATTTTTATCACTTATTTTTGTTTTATTTAGAGAAGGATTACCTGGATGGTATTTGTGGACAGGCGCCATTGCTATAGCTACATTTTTATTAGCCTTAATTGTAAAACCGATTTTCTTAATATCGTTTATTGCAATTTTTATGGTGATTCATTATATCTTCAATCGACTAATTTCTCGAAACCCGATTGTTTATGGATTGATATTTATCGCTATTTCTAGTTTTGCTTTTTCAGTAAGTTATATGTATGATAACGTCTTAGAACCTCATCAAAAAGACCGAATTAATGTACTGTTAGGAAAAGATGTAAACATGAAAGCCGAAGGTTATAATTTACATCAATCGATGATTGCCATTGGCTCTGGTGGATTGTTAGGAAAAGGATATTTACAAGGCACACAAACCAAAGGAGGTTTTGTACCCGAACAACATACCGATTATATTTTTACAACCGTTGGAGAAGAATGGGGTTTTGTTGGAAACCTATTAGTGATGAGTTTATTCGTATGTTTATTCATCCGAATTTTATACTTAGCCGAACGACAAAAAACCCGATTTAGCCGCGTTTATGGTTATTGCGTTGCCACATATTTATTTACCCACTTTTTTGTAAATATTGCGATGTTAATTCGTTTATTCCCAACCATTGGCGTACCACTACCCTTTTTCTCTTATGGAGGTTCAAGTTTATGGGCGTTTACCATTATGCTTTTTATCTTTATTAAGTTAGATGCGAATAAAGTGAATGAGTGGTAGGAATTTTAAAATAATTTTTATGAAAAAATTACTATTTCTATTTCTTGGTTTCTTACTTATAAGTTGTACATCAAAAAAAGATAAAACTACTTTTCTATGTGAAAATCTAAAGTTAACTGATAGTATTAGTTTCTATAAACACAAAATCGATTTTGAAACTTTCGACAGTATTTGTGATTTAAAAAAAGTAAATGATAAGATAATAATTCCTAATTCAAATATTTTTTTTTAAAGATAATATAGATAAAGAAATATTAGAATATAAAGTTCTTGGCGAAAATAAGAATAGAAATTGGTTTTCTATAATTGCACAAGATCCAATGCAAAACTATTACTATCTCTACAACAATAAAAACAACAAATTAGATACATTAATTGGAGAGCCTAAAATATTTAATAATAATATACTAAGTATTGAAAAGGAATACACAGATTATCAGGAAATTATCCAAATTTGGAATATTCAGAATAATGGAGATATCAAGAAAAACAAAGAGTTCTCTATAAAATATTGTAGAAACTGGTCAGTAAGCAATGCTTATATCCATGACAACAAAGTGTTTTTAGAATGTGGTGGAAATTCTTCTGCAAAAAGAGAATATTTCTACATTAAACTAAATAAAATTTAAATTTTTAATTCTAAAAACTCCATCCTTTATAATCTTTACTGGCTTCTAATTTATTTTCTGTAGCATCATCTAATTTCGGAAAGAAGTCAATTCCTGTTTTTTGTTCTAATTCGTCTACAGACACTACGAATTCATATAACGGTTGATTTGATTTTTCATGAGGTACTAAAAAAGCAATCATTCTGGTTTTGTCTTTCGTTAATAATACTTTGTAAAAATATTTTGGCACTGAAACTTCTTCGCTACCAATTGTTTCTAAATCGTCTGATAATACGCCGCCAGTGATTACATAAATTCCATCGTATTTTCCAGCCCAATAGCGCACTTTGTTTTCTAAACGATTCCAAACACCCGCATTAAAATCGTATAGTTGTGGCGAAGCATTACTTGTAAAAAAAGTTTCATCAAACAATTCCTGAGATTGTTTTCTATCGCCAGCCGGACACAAATGTCCTTTCGTATAACCCGATTTTTTATAATTTCTCCAGTGTGCCGATTCGGTTTTTACGATTGGATCTTGTTCAAAAAGTGGACGCTCTAAATTTGCATATTTCCACTTTCCATCTTCTAGTTCATACGCCACCCATTCGCTTTGTTCATGAGATTCTGAATATGAAAACGTATACCCTTTATGTTCATAAACAGTATTTGTAGTTGATGTTGGTAAATAAGAAAAACCAGAAGTTTCATTCACAACTTCTGAAGTTGGTACAATTGTTGTCTCTGTAGTTGTTGTATTTTCATTTTTAATTTGACAAGATGAAAAAGCCAAAACAACAAATATATTTAAAAAGAATTTTCGCATAATTAAGTTTATTATCTTTGTAAAAGTAAACAAAAATATGGGGAACTAAAAAATTGAAATTATGAAAAAAATGTTAATGCTAATGGCATTCGGTTTGTTTGCAACAAACGTAAATTCGCAAGAAATTAAAACAGATTCTATTACAAGAGCAAATGATTCTATTAAAAAAGTAGAATTTGCTAAAATTGAAAAAGAAAGATTAGAAGCTTTAAAAAATCAAGAAAAAGCCAAAAAAGAAGCGGAAAAAGAGGCTCAAAAAGCTGAAAAAGAAGCCAAAGAACAACAAAAAGATTTAGAAAAAGCAAAAAAAGAAGCTGAAAAAGAAAAGGAAGCTTTAGCAAAAGAACTTAAAGCTTCAGAAAAAGCAAGAAAAGAAGCAGACAAAGAGCGAAAAAGAATTGAAAAAGAAAGAGAAAAACTTACTGACGCAAGAAACAAAGTAGCCGATTTAAAAAAGGATGTACTTAAAAACAAAGAGAAATTAGATAACGAAAAAGAGAAGTTCGAGAAAGACAAAAAGAAAGGAAAATTATCTCCAAATGACGAAATAAAACGTCAAGAAAAAATAGAAAAGCTTCTTAAAAAAAGTACAGAACTACAAAACAAATTAGAAAAAGCTCAAATTAAATTAGACAAAATCAGATAAGCTTTTTTATCAGATTAAATAAAAAATGCCATTCAAATTGAATGGCATTTTTTATATTAATCATTTTTGTTTTTTACTTATTACTTTGAAGCTAATTTTTTCTCTTTAACTTTCTTAGCTTTCTGACCTTTAACTATAGTTGTGTTTATGTCTTTAGAAGTTAAATCATTTAAAACATTTAAGGTTTCAGTCATGTAAACATCTTTTACTAATTCTGCATGCCATCTGTCACGTTTTTCTTTTAGTAATTCATCTTTAGCCATTAATTCTAATTCATACGGCAAAGAAGTAAACACTAAATTATTTTTAAACTTTTCAATAGCTTTGAATTTTTTAGTTTGAGCTTCAATTTCAGCTAATTCTTTTTTATAAGACGAATAATTTAAACTAATCGTATTGTCTTCTTTTCTATCGTTAATCCATTTCGCATTTTCAGTAATTAAATTAAAACTTTCATTAGCTGCAATTCTACTTTTACTATTTGCAATTACTTTATCAAAACTTACATTCAATGGCGAATAAACTGCTGGTTCAATTTTATCCCAAGGCAAAGCACTTTTTTCATCTTTTTCACCAGTTTCCATAAAACTAAAACGATCTGGCATTACAATGTCACTTTTCACACCTTCTAATTGTGTAGAACCACCATTTACTCTATAAAACTTTTGAGTTGTTGTTTTCAAAGCACCTAAATCTCCATATTGGTTACCGCGAACAAATTCGTTCAATTCAAATACATTTTGAACCGTTCCTTTTCCGTATGATTGTTTACTTCCGATAATAATTCCTCTTTTATAATCTTGAATCGCTGCAGCAAAAATTTCTGAAGCTGAAGCCGAATAATTATTTATCATCACTACTAACGGGCCATCCCATTGTACTTTTGGATCATTATCTGGAAGTACTTGTGCTTTCCCATTTGCTGGTTTTACTTGAACTACTGGACCTTTATCAATAAATAATCCAGTCATTTTTACAACTGTTTCTAAAGAACCACCACCATTGTCACGTAAATCCATTACAATTCCTTGAACATTCATAGCTTTTAATCGCTCTACTTCTTGAGCTACATCTTTAAAAGCATCTCTTTGCGATTTGTTTTCAAAAGATTGATAAAATTTTGGTAAATAAATCACCCCGAATAATTTTCCATCTTTATTCACTACCGTCGATTTGGCAAAAGTTTCTTCTGTTTCCACCTCATCTCTCATAATTGGAATTACTTTCACACTTCCGTCCACTTTTTTAACGGTAAGTTTGACTAAAGTTCCTTTTGGTCCTTTTATCTTTTTAATCACATCGTCTAAACGCATTCCAGAAATATCAATAGGTTCTTCATTTCCTTGACCTACTTTGATAATCACATCGCCTTGTTCCAGCATTTTTCCTCTCCAAGCTGGTCCACCACTAATAAGTTCTGAAACTTCAATTCCTTCATTTTTCTTTTGCAAACGTGCGCCAATTCCTTCAAATTTTCCACTCATACTTACATCAAATTTCTCTTTATCTTCTGGAGAAAAATAATACGTATGCGGGTCATATTGCGTTACAATGGCATTGATATAAATTGAAAACCAATCTTCACGAGTTAATTCTGCAATAAAACTGAAATTATTATTTAAATTACTTTCCGTTGTTTTTCTGGCTTTAGCTTCTAATTCTTCGAAAGTTTTTGGCTCAGATTTAACGGTTTCTTTCTTATCCGATGCTTCTGGATTTTCTTTATCTGTTTCAACTGCTTTCTGAATATCTTCTTTATCCGTAATGTCACTTAAAACAGCAAACTCTAATTGTTTTCTCCAACGCTGATCTAAATCTTTCATTGTGGCAGCATAGGGCAACTTTTCATAGTCTACGTTTATCGTTTCCTCATCATTTAAATTTAAAGGTTTCGAAAGTATTGAGGTATAAATGACTTTCGATTCTTTCATTCTTTGCATTAATCTTTTGTATGTTAAATCGAAAAAAGACAAATCTTTATTTCTAATCATGTCATCAATTGAAGTTTCATATTTTTGAAATTCATTAATATCTGATTGAATGAAATATCTTTTAGTTGGATCTAACGATTCAATATAAGATGCATACGCTTTTTTAGAGAAATTATCGTTAAGTTCAATTGGTGAAAAATGACCTTTTTCTAAGACAAAAGACAATAACTCTATCAACATTTTATCTTTCTCGTCACCAGACGCTTTTTGTGACGGAATAAAACTCCACAATCCTGCAGCTAATATTCCTACTACCAATAAAATCCTATAATTTCTTTTCATAAATTCTATTATATTTTTCATTTCTAAATTCTAAAATCGTGCCAAAAATGTATTCTCTTCCAAGTTTAAACAGAAGAAAACAAATTTAATATTTTTATACACAATAAAATCATAAAATATGATAAATTAGCAAATAATTTAACACTTCAGTCCAATGAAAAAAATTCTAATTACTAATGATGATGGCATTGCAGCTCCAGGAATAAAAGCCTTAACAGAAGTGATGCACGAATTAGGTGAAATTTATATTATCGCTCCAGATAGCGCACAAAGCGGAATGGGTCATGCCATCACGATAAATAGCACATTAGAATTGAAACACATACCTGATTTTTTAGGAACCCAAAACGCATATAGTTGCACAGGAACACCTGTTGATTGTGTAAAAATGGGTGTTCACGAAGTTATGAAAACTAGACCAGACTTATGTGTTTCTGGCGTAAATCACGGATCGAATTCCTCAATAAATGTCATTTATTCTGGTACGATGAGTGCAGCAGTTGAAGGCGGCATTGAAGGGATTCCCTCTATAGGATTTTCATTGTGCGATTATAGTTGGGATGCGAATTTTGAAAACATCAAACCTTTCATCAAAAAAATTGCAGTAGAAGTTTTAGAAAAAGGTTTACCAGAAGGTGTGATTTTAAACGTCAATTTTCCGAAAACGGATAACATAAAAGGCATTAAAATTTGTCGTCAAGCGAAAGCAGCTTGGGAAGAAGAATTTGACAAACGCACTAACCCAATGGGAAAAGAATACTATTGGCTAACTGGAAAATTCGTAAACCACGATAACGGTGAAGACACAGAC
>Ga0156297_1174_pt2 | contig 11943 bp, 9 predicted proteins | sample RifCSPlowO2_12_FD_107945 | JGI IMG/M metagenome (GOLD analysis project Ga0156297, IMG submission 107945) | Flavobacteria bacterium RIFCSPLOWO2_12_FULL_31_7
CGAATTAATTTTAGCAGACGAACCTTCAGGAAACCTTGATCCTCAAACAAGTATCGAGATTATGGAAGTATTGAAAAAAATTAATGCTAATGGAAAAACAATTATAATGGCAACTCATGATTATGCTTTGCTATTGAAATATCCATCTAAAACCTTAAAATTTGAAGACGGTAAAGTTTTTGAAGTCGTACAAAAATCAGTGTAACGTTTTTAACAAAAATTATACTAATAGTACAAACTAACTAAAAACTAAAAATTATGAACGAAACTATTAAGAAAAACGGAATTAAATTTGGAATTATCTCAGCAGTTATCTCAATTGTTTTAACTGTTTTAATGTACACAATTGACATCAATTTATTTGCTAATTCTTGGATTGGAATTGGAATGGTTCTATTTTATTTGATGTTCGGTGTTTATGTAGTTGCGAGTACCAAAAAAGAAATGGGCGGTACTATTAATTTTAAAGAAGCATTCACAGTTTACTTCTTATATTCTGTAATAGGAATAGTAATTGCGAACATTTTCAATTATATTTTATTCAATTTTATTGATCCTGCTGCAAAAGAACAAATCTTAGAAATCACAATTAATAAAACAGTTGAAATGATGCAAAGATTTGATACTCCAAAAGATATCTTAAAAGAAACAGTCAAAGGAATGAAAGAAAACGATCAATACTCAATTGCAAACATTATCAAAGGAAGTGCAATGGGAATTGTTTTTTCTTCTATAATTGGTTTGATTATAGCAGCAATTATGAAAAGCAAAACAACATATAACGAATAAATGAATATATCACTAGTAATTCCCTTATTAAACGAACAAGAATCGTTACCCGAATTATCTAAATGGATTGAGAAAGTTATGACTAGTCATAACTTTTCTTATGAAGTATTGTTTATAGATGACGGTAGTACAGATGCGTCTTGGCAAACCATTTTAGACTTACAAAAAAACAATTCCAACATTAAAGGAATTAAGTTTTTACGAAATTATGGCAAAAGTCAAGCCTTACACGCTGGTTTTGCAAAAGCCTTGGGAGATGTAGTAATTACTATGGATGCCGACTTGCAAGATAGTCCGGATGAAATTCCAGAATTATATGATTTAGTAAAAAATCAAGGTTTCGACTTAATTTCTGGTTGGAAGAAAAAACGCTATGATTCTGTTGTATTTAAAAATATTCCTTCCAAATTATTCAACTGGGCAGCAAGAAGAATTTCTGGTGTGAAGTTAAATGATTTCAATTGTGGATTAAAAGCCTACAAAAATGTGGTGATTAAAAATATTGAAGTTTCAGGTGAAATGCACCGTTACATTCCTGTTTTAGCTAAAAATGCCGGATTTGCAAAAATTGGTGAAAAAGTCGTAATCCACCAAGCCAGAAAATACGGAACATCAAAATTTGGTATCGATAGATTTGTTAATGGATTTTTAGATTTAATTACGATTTGGTTTATTTCTAAATTTGGAAAACGTCCTATGCACTTTTTTGGATTATTAGGAAGTTTAATGTTTTTTATCGGTTTTCTTTTAACTATTTATTTAGGAATTGACAAGCTTTTCATTCACAAAACAGCTCGTTTAATTACCAACAGGCCAGAATTTTACATTGCTTTAACCACTATGATTATTGGAACACAATTGTTCTTAGCTGGATTTTTAGGCGAAATTATATTGAGAACAAAAAGCAACGAAGAACGCTACAAAATAGCGGAGACATTATAGTTTTAAGGACGAAAATTGTGACCTAAGATAAAAGTTTGTCACGCTGAAAGCGTCTCAACATAGTTTGCGCGAGCTGCTTTCAGCATGACAAGTTTGGGTTTAGTTTGTGAATAATAAAATGAATTTATTATTCAAATAATAAAATCTGCAAATTTGCAGTTAGCAAAAAAAATTAAAATAAGATTATGCACATAGAACAAAATATATTAGATCAAGTTAACGAATGGCTTACATCTACTTTCGACCAAAACACACAAGAAGAAATAAAAGAATTAATGACTTCCGACCCAAAAGGTTTAGAAGATGCTTTTTATAAAAACTTAGAGTTTGGAACAGGTGGAATGCGTGGTGTTATGGGCGTTGGAACCAATCGTATCAATAAATACACGTTGGGAAAAAACACGCAAGGCTTGTCTAACTATTTGAAAAAATGTTTTCCAAATGAAGATTTAAAAGTAGCAATTGCTTACGATTGTAGAAAAAACAGTAATACGCTTGCAAAAGTGGTAGCTGATATTTTTTCAGCAAATGGAATTAAAGTGTATTTATTTTCAGAAATGCGCCCTACTCCAGAATTATCATTTGCGTTAAAACATTTGAATTGTCATTCTGGAATTGTATTGACAGCTTCACACAATCCGCCAGAATACAATGGATACAAAGTATATTGGCAAGATGGAGGACAAATTGTTCCGCCTCAAGATGGTGAAATTATTGCAGAAATTGAAGCTTTAAAATATAGTGATATTAAATTCACAGCTAACGAAGACTTAATTGAATATATTGATACTAAAATTGATGAAGCGTTTGTAAATTCAACAGTTGAAAATGCAAGTTTCAATACACCAAAAGAAGCAAAAGAAAAGTTAAATATTGTATTTACACCTTTACACGGAACTTCTGTAAAATCTATTCCAGCCGTTTTAGCCAGAGCGGGTTATACGAACGTAAATATTGTAAAAGAACAAGAAATACCTGACGGAAATTTCCCAACAGTAAAATCACCAAATCCGGAAGAACCAGAAGCGTTAACAATGGCTTTAGCCTTAGCTGACAAAGTAAATGCAGATATTGTGATTGGTACAGATCCAGATTCTGACAGATTAGGTGTGGCCGTTAGAGATAACAATGGGAAAATGATGTTACTAAATGGAAACCAAACCATGGTAATCATGACAGCTTTTTTATTAGAACAATGGAAACGTGCAGATAAAATTACAGGAACTGAATTTATCGGTTCAACCATTGTTTCTACTCCAATGATGTTAGATTTAGCAGAAGCCTACGGAGTAGAATGCAAAGTGGGATTAACTGGTTTCAAATGGATTGCAAAATTTATTAAAGACTTCCCAAATCAAAAATTTATTGGTGGTGGTGAAGAAAGTTTCGGATTTATGGTGGGCGACGCGGTTAGAGATAAAGATGCCGTAGCAGCTTGTTTATTGGTCTGTGAAATTGCTGCTCAAGCAAAAGCTTCTGGAAGTAGTTTATACAACGAACTGATTAACTTATACTTAGATTTCGGATTTTATAAAGAACATTTAATATCTTTAACTAAAAAAGGTAAAGAAGGCTTGGCAGAAATTAATCAAATGATGATTGATTTACGCGACAATCCGATGGAAAGCATCAATGGACAACGTGTAGTTTGTATTGAAGATTACCAAAATACAACTGCTCGCGATTTAATAAACAATGAAACTTTTGATTTAGACATTCCAAAATCGAATGTGCTGATTTATTATTTAGAAGACGGTAGTAAAATTTGCGCCAGACCAAGCGGAACAGAACCAAAAATTAAATTCTATTTTAGTGTAAATGCTATTTTAGAAGACAAAAACGATTTCGAATCTGCAAATAAATTTTTAGATACGAAAATTCAGAATATTATTACTGAAATGAAATTAAACTAATGGATGATAATTTAAAAAAAATAATCCCTTTCGTAAAAAAGTATAAGAGAAATGCCATCTTAAATATTGTATTCAATATTTTTTATGCTTTGTTCTCTACTCTACTAATGGTGACTTTAATTCCAACTTTAAATGTTTTATTTGACAAAACAAAACAAGTTTTTGTTGAACCACAATACGAAGGTTTTGGTAAAATAGGTAAATATTTAAACAATTATTTCAATTATCAAATTACGACTATTTCAAACGAAAGTGGTATTCAAACTGCTTTATTATTTGTTGTTGGAATTGTAATTACTACTGCTCTATTAAAAAATTTCTTCAACTATTTAGCTTCAAATCAATCAACTGTATTGAGAAATGGAGTTTTAACCGATTTACGTGAAAAATTATATAGCAAAATTATTCACTTACCTATTTCCTATTATTCAGATCAAAGAAAAGGCGATGTAATGACAAAAATGTTAGGTGATATTGGTGAGGTTCAGAATTCGTTTTTCCAAATTTTTGAATTAATAATTAGAGAACCTATAACAATAGTTTTTTCTTTACTTTCGATGTTAATCATCAGTGTTAAATTAACCCTTTTTGTCTTTATTTTTATTCCAGTATCAGGATTTATCATTTCAAGAATTGGAAAAAGTTTAAAATCAAAATCAGTTCAAGCTCAACATGAACAAGGTGTTTTTATTTCAACTTTAGACGAGACCTTAACAGGATTAAAAGTCGTTAAAAGTTATAATGCCGAAAATATTTTTATTTCAAAATTTAATGCTTCCATTTATAAATTACTAAAATTAAACACAAGTATTGCCAATAAAAACAACCTAGCCTCACCAATGAGTGAGTTCTTAGGAATTATGTCTATTGCATCATTATTACTTTATGGAGGTTATTTAGTATTATTAGATAAAAGTTTAGATGCTACTGCATTTATTGGTTATATAGCACTTGCTTATACCATTTTAACTCCAGCAAAAGCAATTTCTAAAGCGTCTTATCAAGTGAAAAGTGGTTTGGCTGCAGCTGAAAGAGTTTTTACTTTGTTAGAACAAGAAAATACAGTAACCAATAAACCAGATGCCTTTGTAAAACATACTTTTGATAAAGGAATTACTGTAAAAAATATCAATTTTGCGTATCAAGAGGAAAATGTGTTGAAAAACTTTTCTTTTGAAGTGGAAAAAGGTAAAACTGTGGCTTTAGTAGGGCAATCGGGTTCAGGAAAAAGTACCATTGCGAATTTATTAACGCGTTTTTATGATATTAATGATGGTTCGATTTTGGTTGATGGCGTGGAAGTTAGAGATTGGGACATGCACGCTTTACGTGGCTTAATTGGATTAGTAACTCAAGATTCAATCTTATTTAACGAATCGATAAAAAATAATTTATTGATTGGAAAACCTAATGCAACGGATGAAGAAATTATTGAAGCTTTAAAAGTAGCGAATGCTTACGAGTTTGTATCAACACTTCCAAACGGAATCAATACCAATATTGGTGATGCGGGTGGAAAATTATCTGGTGGACAAAAACAACGCTTATCAATTGCTAGAGCAGTATTGAAAAACCCACCAATAATGATTTTAGATGAAGCGACTTCTGCATTAGATACGGAAAGTGAAAAATTGGTTCAAGACGCGTTAGAAAAAATGATGCAAAACAGAACTTCTATTGTAATTGCACACCGTTTATCAACTATTCAAAAAGCAGATAACATTATTGTAATGCAAAAAGGCGAAATTGTAGAACAAGGTAAACATGCCGAATTAATTGCGAAAAACGGAACATATGCGAGATTAGTCGCATTACAATCATTAGAGTAAAACTTATACTTTCGAAATAACTTAAAATGTATAAAAAAAACGACAACATTAAGTTACCCGAAGATCCAAATACTATCGTTTGGAAATACTTAGACTTGTCTAAATTTTTAGATTTATTGATGTCGCAAAAGTTATTTATGTCGCGTTCCGATAAGTTTGAAGATCAATATGAAGGCACATTTTCCGAGCCAACTTATGAGGAAATTAAAAAGCTATCTGAAAACAATCCCGAATTTTTAGATTACTACAAATCACATCGTGAAAAAGTAGTAGTAAGCAGTTGGCATATCAATGAATACGAATCGTTTGCGATGTGGCAAATTTTCACTCAAAACAATGAAGGTTTAGCGATTCAATCGACCATTGGAAGGTTGCAAAAAGCTTTAAAACCAGAAATTAATTATAGTCAATTTATTGGCGAAGTAAATTATATCGACTACAAAAAAGAATACATTCCTTTCGATAATATGTTTTTCCCTTTTATGTTCAAACGAAAAAGTTTTCAATATGAAAGAGAAGTCCGAATCATTTCCAATTTATCTGAAAATAATATTAAAATTAATGATGGATTAAAAATTGATGTAGATATCAATCAACTAATTGAAAAAATATACATCCATCCGAAATCAGAAAACTGGTATAAAAAACTAGTGATTGAATTGGTTTCGAAACTAGATTATACTTTTGAAATTGAAAAATCGGATTTGGAAAGTGATATTTTAATTTAGTTTAACCGCAAAGATTTACGCAAAGCTTGCTATGTTTATCCTAAACACATATTAAATAAACAAAAAATCTATATGCCTATGTGTTTAGAAAAACTACAAAGGAAAATATTCCGAAACCTTACTATCTTTTAAGTTTAAAAAATGATAATGAATTTTGTCTTTCTTATCGAATTCGCCGTTTTTATTAGCATCTTCAATTGTTCTGAAAAAGATTTTATTAGTTGATTCGATATGTTTCCAATCTACTAATTCTTGTAAATCTGTAGAAATTTTCGTGAAGTTTTTACCTAATTCAGAACTAATATACAATGATTTAATGTCATTAGAATCAATTATACCATCTTGATTCGTATCGGCATCAGCTAAAATATAAACTAACATTTTGTTATTTTTAATGAACGATACACGTTCAATTAGCATCACTTTATCTGTTAAAACATGAAGAGAATCTGAACCAACTGCCTGAAACTTTAAATTTTGCAAATAACCCGTAATTTCGTTTTCCATGGAATTAGAAACATTAAATCCAGCAACACCTTCATAGGAAGTGGTTTCATAACTTCCTTTTTTATTGATATCGCCAAGCGTTAAATTCCCAATCGTATAAACCAAAGTACTAGAACCATCAAATTGAATAGGTAAATCCGCTACTTCTAATTTAGTAGTATCTTTTTGTGGCGATTTTGCCTCTTTTTCTGTATATTTTACCTTCGGTTTACTTTTTTCTTCTTGACAGGAAAAAATTAGTGCGCTAGAAGCTAAAAGGATATATATATAATTTTTCATATTCATTACTTTGTCTATCAAATATAGTAATTTGAAATTAAATTCTCATACTCAATTTCAAATTAAACGTTCTTGTCGTTAAATAGTTTGGTACACCATATTGTGTTTTAGTGTACACATCTCGCACCCAAGTATTCGTAATTGAATTTTGGTTGTTAAACATATTATAGATTTCAAAACCTAAAGACATTTCAGAAAAATTTGACAACCATTTTCTGTGAGCACCCAATTTTGCATCTTTAAAAACATAAGAAAAACCAGCATCTGCTCTACGATAATCGTTCAAACGCATTTGATAATCATAAGCATCCGCGTAAGCTGGCGAACCACCTGGTAATCCTGTATTGTACACCAAATTCAAATACATTTTTAAACTTGGAATGTTTGGCATATAATCTTGAAACAAAATGGCAAATTTTAAACGTTGATCTGTTGGACGCGCAATATTTCCTCTTCCGTTCTGATTTTCTTCGGTTTTTAAATAACCAAAAGTAAACCATGATTCTACTCCAGGAACAAATTCTCCATTTAAACGGCCATCAATTCCGTACACATAAGCAGTTGCATCATTGTTGGCACGATATCTAATTCTAACATTATCAATAGTGTATGTATTTACATCGTTTATCGTTTTATAATAAGCTTCACTCACTAACTTAAAGGGTCTTTGCCACATTTTAAAACTATAATCATGTCCGAATACAAAATGAATTGATTTTTGATCTTTTACGTTTGGATTTACACTCCCATCATTGGCGCGTAATTCTCTATAAAATGGAGGTTGATTGTAAACTCCGACAGAAAAACGAAAAATCATTTCTTTTTCCCATTTCGGTTTTAAAATAAATTGTGCTCTAGGTGAAAAAGTAAACTGATTGTCGCCAGAAAACCCATTATTAGAAACTAACCAACCTTGTCCACGAACTCCAGCATTTACAAAATAAGTATGTTCACCAATTCTTCCTTCGTGATTCCAATTTAAGTACGTGTTGAAACGATTAATTGTAGTATTGTTTTTTGCCCTAACATTTTGATAGGGTGCTAAAGGCCCATAATACGGATTATACGGTTGATCATTTACGTAATCTAACAACGGATTTGGTAATGAAAACCCTGCTGAATCCACCACTTCCCACTCTACTACTCTATCTCTAATGTTTTCAAAATTGTGTTTGAAACTCCACTCAATCACATTGTTATCGTTTAATTTGTGATTTCCTTTAATTTCGTTTGTTACGATTAAGGCATCTAAATTATTTCTAGCATGATTTAATTGCGAACCAATTCCACGAGAAAAAACAACATCTCCGAAAGTTTCCGAACCAATATTTGCATCCACTTCACCTAAACGATATTGGGCTAAAATATCATAATATTCTTGTTCTACGGTATGATAAACAGAAGAAATATACTTGTATTTATTTTTTTTATTAGGTTCGTAAACTGATTTTATCGCACCAAAAACAGTTGTGTATTTATCTTTTTCTTGACCTTCATACTGAATTAACAAAGCAATAGGTTCATTAATTGTTCCAAAATTAGTTTGACGAGAAATTGGTGTATAATTGTAATTATTTTGAGCAATATTTCCTAAGAAACTAAAATTCCATTTCGTGTTTAAATTGAAATTAAACAACGATTGCACATCTAAAAATGAGGGTTTATAATTGGTTTCTGTTTCTTGACTTTTAACTAAAAGTGAATTATTTCTATAACGGATTCCCGTAATATTACTCCATTTTTGATTTTTTGACACACCTTCAGCAAAAACACTTCCGCCTAACAAACTCGCTTCTAAACCGGCGTGAAAGGTTTTCGGATTTCTGTAGGCAATATCTAGAACAGAAGACAATTTATCACCATATTTCGCTTGAAATCCACCTGCATAAAAGTCTATGTTTTGAACTAAATCAGTATTCGTAAAACTCAAACCTTCTTGTTGTCCTGAACGAATTAAAAACGGACGATAGACTTCAATTTCATTCACATAAACCAAATTTTCATCGTAATTCCCACCACGAACGGCATAAGAAGTACTCAATTCATTATTAGAATAAACACCTGGCAAGGTTTTAATTAAATTTTCTACACCCGCATTTCCTCCTGGAATTCTTCTTAATAAAGCTGGAGAAACAGCTGTTGCTCCATTAATTTTTCTATTTTTACCCGTAATTACAACGGTTTCAATTACTTCATTAATCGTACTTAAAATAGGATTCCATTCAAAATCTTCATTAGGTTTTAAATTGACTTTATACGTTGATTTTTTAAAATTATTTTGCAAATATGTAATCGTAACCTCTGAATTCGCATCAATTTCTAAAATATAAAAACCATTTTTATTAGTCAACGTATTAGAATTTGGTGAACTTACTGAAACATTTTCAATAGGTTGACCATTCTCGTTTAAAACTACACCTTTAATTCTTCCTTTTTGAGCTAAAGTAAAAGAAGAAATCAGAATAAAAAATAATATAAATCGAATTGACTTTACATTCAAACGCATAAATTAATATATAAAATTGGAGGTAAATGTGGCTGTGTTATCTAATTTATCTGTAACCACAATTTTAATATCGTTTTTTCCGGAAACAACTTTTCCGTCTTTCAGATTGTGAACTAATTTTTTCGTTTTATAATCGTATTCCATTAAAATCCATTCCCCATTCAAATACGCATTATAAGTATCAATTCCGGAAAGCGCATCATTGATAGAAACACTTAACGTAGATAATTTAGAAATATTGCTTCCTTCGATGAAGTTCGGATTATAAATTCGAGGTGCCACATTATCAAATCCGACTTTATATTTTCCAAAAGCCTTTACTTTAGCTGACACTTTATTCGCTTTTCTAAAAGAAGAATTATATTCTAATTTCAATCCTAAAACCGTTCCTACAAAGGCTTTTTTCTGTTCTTCTTCAGATAAATGTGACATATCTAAAGTTACAGTTAAACCATTTTGAATAGCTTCGAAGTTGTTTTCGATATCTAAAACACCCTCTTTTTCACTAATATTTAAATACGCATTTTCATACAAAGCATTTACTGGAAGATAAATAGCAGTTTTTTCAAATTCGAAATTATAGTCGGATTTTGTTTTGATGTAATAATTCCCTTTTGAAGATACAACTGTTGCATTAGTATCTTTTTCAAAAGAAATTGGCACATTCACAATGGTTTTATTACCATGATAGTCAAAAACTTCAATCTTATAAGTGTAAGTTATATTTGGCTTAATGTCTAAAAATCCATCTTTTGTATTTCCGCTCACTAAAGATAATGGATAACTTTCTTTAATAAATAATTTTTGGAAACGTTGTTTTAATTTTTTATAACGACTAAAATCTATAAAATAATTGATATGTTTCGATTCGTCAAAAGCAAAAGTATCAAACTCGAATTTAAAATTTGGCGAACCATTTACATAACTCACGACTTTATAAATTCCATTTTTATTATAATTATTGGTTGATAAATCGTAAGAATTAAGCGCGAAACCTATTTTTCCACTTGCTACAACTTTTGAAGCTAAAAAGGAACCATCGACTTGTTTTTGTAACGACAAACTAACAGGATTTTTACTTTTATTTACAGATGTAGAATCATTGGCAGGATAAACCATAAGACTAGAGATGACTGGTTTCATTTCATCTTTAATCAATTTATTCATTCCAAAAGCCATCGGATTGATAATTTTTTCAGTAGCTGTATCTCTAAATTCAAAATGTAAATGTGGTCCTCCACTACCACCAGAATTTCCAGATAAAGCAATAATCTCAGATTTAGTAACTTTTAAAGTACTCGGATACAATTCCACTTCAAAACTTTTTTGCTTGTATTGCTGTTCTTTTACGTAAGCTTCAATTTTATCATTAAATTTTTGAAGATGTCCGTAAACCGTTGTATATCCATTTGGATGAGCAATATATAAAGCTTTTCCATAACCAAATGCAGAAACTTTAATTCTAATTATTGTTCCATCTGCAGAAGCGTAAACGGGTAAACCTTCTACATTATTGGTACGAATATCTAATCCGGAATGGAAATGATTGGGGCGAAGTTCTCCAAAAGTACCTGATAAATTAATTGGAATGTCTAAAGGTGATCGGAAATAATCTTTTGGATATTGGGCAAAAATTGCTTGACTGGCTAATACTAATAAAATGGCTATCGACTTTTTCATTGTGGTTTTTGATTTGTGCTAAAATACTAAATTCATAATGAAGAGCCAAGTAAAAAGTTAAAAGTATAAAAAATTTAAACCTTAATTTTTAGATTTTTGGAAGTAGAACAAAGTTTAAAACAAATAAAAACTTCATAATCAAGTTATTAGAAATCATTAACAAGTCGTTATCATTTCGTTATCACATACAAATTGTCATTTGGCACAGCAATTGGAACTACCTAATTAACGAAAACAATTCGTAAAATGTTTAACCATTAAAATTTAGAAATCATGAGAAAAATTACATTTTTAGTTGCCAGTTTTTTATTAATGTTAAACGCAACTTTTGCACAAGAAATTAGAACTGACAGACGTGGAAACGGAAACGGTCATCATAATGGAAATGGTCACAACGGACATAACGATTATTATGCGATTGATTACAGAGATGCTGAACCAATAGAATTTAGAGAAAGAGGAATTACTTTTTATGTTTTTCCAAACGGAGATTTCGATTTCAATACTGGAAACAGTAGTTATATTGCAAGACGTGGTGGTGTTCCAACTACAACTAACATAGAAAATAGAGGTGTTAGAGGTATCAGAATTGAGCATGATAACTACGGAAGAGTAAGACGCATTGGTAATGTTTTTATCAACTACGATTACTATGGAAGAGTAAAAAGAATTGGTAGTGTGTACATGACTTATAACAGTTTTGCTTTAACAAGAATTGTAGGAATGAGATTGTTTTACAACTACCATGGAGAAATAGTTGGTGTTACAGG
>Ga0156297_1106_pt1 | contig 11742 bp, 11 predicted proteins | sample RifCSPlowO2_12_FD_107945 | JGI IMG/M metagenome (GOLD analysis project Ga0156297, IMG submission 107945) | Flavobacteria bacterium RIFCSPLOWO2_12_FULL_31_7
TGGATTCCGTTGATGTGCATTTTTGTGTTTTCTACAATTCTTAAAATATGAGGCAATTGATGTATTGAAATACCGAATTTACTATCAATATGTCCAACTGAAATATTTGCATTTCCACCAGCCATAACATGTGGATTTACCCTTATGCAAACTGGAATAGTTGGGTATTTCGTACCGAAATGTTCCAATATAGAAAGATTGTCAATATTAATTTGTACACCCATTTGAGCTACTTTTTCTATTTCTTCAAATGAAACTCCATTAGGTGTATACATAATTTCTGATGGAGCAAATCCAGCATGTAAGCCTAGCAATACTTCTTCAATAGAAACGGTGTCTAAACCACAACCTTCATTTTTTAAGAGCTTTAAAATGTTGATATTAGAAAGTGCTTTAACTGCATAATGAATCTTAAAACTTTCAATTTTGTTAAATGCTTTTACTAATCGGTTGTATTGTGATACAATCTTGTCTGCGTCATAAACATATAACGGACAACCATAATTTTGTGCTACTTGTAATAAATCTGAATTTTGCATTTTTATATTTTTTTTTGCAAATGTATTTTGCAAATCTTTTGAAATGAAAAAATAACACAAATAAAATATAAAAACAACAATTTGTTTTATTTATAACAATAACTATACTAAATTATCAAATTTAAATCTAAAAAGAGTCGTAAAAATTAGTCATTTAAGAATTACTTTATTATTTTTGTCCCACTTTTAAACAAGATTAACTCATACTTAATTATGAACGTACACGAATATCAAGGTAAAGAAATATTAGCAAGCTATGGCGTGCGCATTCAACGTGGTCATGTTGCAAACAATGCTGATGAAGCTGTTGAAAAAGCAAAACAATTAACTGCTGAAACTGGTACAGGTTGGCATGTTATTAAAGCTCAAATTCACGCAGGTGGTCGTGGAAAAGGTGGTGGAGTTAAATTAGCTAAAAATTTAGATCAAGTTAAAGAAATTGCTGGTCAAATTATTGGTATGGATTTAATTACGCCTCAAACACCTCCAACAGGTAAAAGAGTTCATAAAGTTTTAATTGCTGAGGATGTATATTATCCAGGTGAATCAGAAACTAAAGAATTTTACATGTCTGTTTTGTTAAACAGAGGTAAAGGTCGTAATATGATTATGTATTCTACTGAAGGTGGAATGGATATTGAAGAAGTGGCGGAGCACACTCCACATTTAATTTTTACCGAAGAAATTGATCCATCTATTGGTTTACAAGGATTTCAAGCAAGACAGATTGCTTTTAATTTAGGTTTGTCAGGTGAGGCTTTCAAAGAAATGGTGAAATTTGTTGACGCTTTATACAAAGCTTACATTGGTTCAGACGCTACTATGTTTGAAATTAATCCAGTATTAAAAACTTCTGACAATAAAATTATTGCTGTTGACGCTAAAGTTGATTTAGATGATAACGCTTTATTCCGTCATAAAGAATTAGCTGAAATGCGTGATGTTCGTGAAGAAAATCCTATTGAAGTTGAAGCTAAAGAAGTTGGTTTAAATTATGTTGATTTAGATGGAACTGTTGGATGTATGGTAAACGGTGCTGGTTTAGCAATGGCTACTATGGATTTAATTAAATATGCTGGTTTTGAACCTGCTAACTTCCTAGATGTTGGAGGAACTGCAGATGCTAAACGTGTTGAAACAGCTTTCCGTATTATTTTAAAAGATGCCAACGTAAAAGCAATTTTAATTAACATTTTTGGTGGAATTGTACGTTGCGATAGAGTAGCACAAGGAGTTGTAGACGCTTATAAAAATATGGGTGATGCAATTAAAGTGCCAATTATTGTTCGTTTACAAGGTACAAATGCAGAAATTGCTAAAGAATTAATTGACAATTCTGGAATGCCAATTTTATCAGCGGTTCAGTTTCAAGAAGCGGCTGACCAAGTTAAAGCGGCATTATCTTAATAAGAAAATAAAATAGTATATATTTGAATCCCGGCTTTGGTCGGGATTTTTTTATTTCAAATTATGGTAAAATATATTTTTAAAAGAGTTTTGGTTTTAATTATTCCGCTACTACTTGTATTTCTAATTACTTTTTTGACATATGATGAACATAAACATTGTGTGGAAAATGAACACAGACATGTTATGGGATATATGGGTTTCTATTTTTTTACTTTGTTCTGGCTTTCAGCTTGTGTATTTTTCTTTCTAATTGAAATAATTTTAGAATTTTTAAAACGACGAAAATCAAAAGTTTAAAAATTATTGATTCCAAATTTGAAAAACTATACTTTTTTTTTAAAATTCTTTATATTTTACTGATTTATAAATTGTTAATTGAAAGTTTTACTTTCTTAAATTGTAAATTTAATATAAAATTAGAATTTGGAATTTTACATGCTTTCCTCTTAAAATTTCAATTTAATGCAATTTTCTAAGCTGTTTGGTTGAAATTTAATAAATCATTTATTTCTCAATTTTAAATGATGGTTAAGATTTTTTATTTGCTTTATTTTAAATGAAATCCGACCTAGATTTGTCTTGTAAAATTTAAAAAAATCAAAGAATGAAAAAAATCATCAATTTAGTATTAGTTGTTTTTGTTTTAACAACTTTTCATGTGTCTGCGAATAATGTAACTTCTTTTGAAGAAGATTTACCAAAAGCAGTAAAGGCTATGTCAGAAATGATAAAAAAGAATTTAGAAGATTTTGAATTTGAAAATGAAGCTTTAGTTGATGTTGTTTTTACCGTAAATTCAGATGATGAATTGGTAATTTTAAATGTAAAAACAAATGATTCTGAAATTAAAGAATACATAAAATTGACATTGAACTCATTAAAAATTGAAGATGCAAATTTATACGTTGGTAAAAATTATACCATCAAAATAAATTTTACTAAAAGCAACTAATATAATTCCGTAATACTATAGAAAAGAGCTCTTTTTAGGGCTCTTTTTTTTGCTTAAAATCCTTCAAAAACGCCTAATCCGAATAAAGCAAAATCATATTTCACAGGATCATTAGCATCTAAAAGTCGTAAGTTTGAATCTAATTCAAATAAAGCTTTGGCGTCGTTTTGTTTTCGAGTTAATAATAACAATTTACGAGCTACGTTTCCTGAATGTACATCTAACGGACAAGATAGAGCAGAAGTGGGGATCGATTTCCAGATTCCTAAATCGACACCGTTATTATCATTTCGAACCATCCAACGTAAATACATATTGATTCTTTTTGCTGCTGAACCATTTAACGGATCGGAAATATGTTTTTGAGTTCTTTGCAAATGTGGAATTTCAAAAAAGGTTTTCTTGAATTCTGATATACTTTTTTGTGTAGAATTATTTTCAATATGTTTTGAAAAGATACTTTCTAAATCGGGATTAGTTTTGTAAATATGTTGTAAAGCCTTTATAAATGTAACAGCATCAGTTGCGTTAAAAGTTCTGTGTACGAAATTTGATAGTTTTTCCAGATGAATTTCTTTATGATTCATCACGAAATCATAAGGTGAATTTCCCATAATTTGCATGAGTTTATGCGAATTATTGATAATCATTTTTCGGTTTCCCCAGGCTATTGTTGCAGCTAAAAATCCTGCTATTTCTATATCTTCTTTTTGGGAATATAAATGCGGAATTTGAACAGGATCTGAATCAATAAAATCTTTATTGTTGTATAAAACGACTTTTTCGTCTAAAAATTCTTTTAATTCTGTAAAGTTCATTTTGAAAAAAGGTTTTGTTTATTAGCCCCGATTGTAGCGGCATCTCCCGATTTTTCTTCGGGAATATAGCGAAAAGCGGGACAAAAAGTAAATTGAAAAACGATGCGTCTGCTTCTAACTTTGCAAAACACCATCAATCATTACTAATTTTCTGTCTGCCATATTCGCCAATTCTTCGTTGTGCGTTACAATTACGAATGTTTGTCCGAATTCGTCACGCAATTTGAAAAACAATTGATGTAAATTTTCTGCCGTTGTATGATCTAAATTCCCTGAAGGTTCATCAGCAAAAATTACGGCAGGCTTATTAATTAAAGCTCTTGCCACGGCTACACGTTGTTGTTCTCCACCAGAAAGTTCATTTGGTTTGTGATGAATTCTGTGCGATAATCCTAAATAATCTAATAATTTTTTCGCTTCAATTTCAACTTCTTTTTTTGGTTTATTGGCAATAAATGCTGGAATACAAACATTTTCTAAAGCTGTAAATTCGGGTAATAATTGATGAAATTGAAAGATGAATCCTAAATTCAAATTTCTAAATTTCGATAATTCTTTATCTTTTAAATTAATTATCGAAGTATCATTGATAGTTAACGAACTCGAAACATTATCTTTTTTATCTAATAAATCTAAGGTTCCTAAAATTTGTAACAAAGTTGTTTTTCCAGCACCAGAAGCACCAACTATGGAAACAATTTCACCTTTATTGATTTGCAGACTTACGTTTTTTAAAACCTGTAAATCGCCATAATGTTTATTTATATTCGTAACTCTTATCATCTGTGAATTTTTATTGATTTTCAAAGGTCATATGGTATCGCATTATTTTAAAGGAGTTTGTTTACACAAACAAATGTATGTTGCGATTTCATAACATCAATTTGTACAAAGAAACAAAGAATTAGTGAATATTAAAATGTTTGAAACACAAATGAAAGTTAAATAATTTAATTTTTTGCCACGAATTATCGAATTAAAAATTGTTGCTGAATTTTACTCGAATTTATCCGCCTTTGGCGGAATCTAATTCGTATAATTTAATAAAGAAACTCAAATATATTGGAATTAGTGAATTCGTGGCAAACTTACAACAGCTTCACAAATCTAAAAGTAAAGTTAAATCGTATATGTATGAAAGAATATTAACTAAATTTGATAAAAAAAGATGAACTACATTGTATTATTAAGCTCGTTTTTAGGTTTGTTTTCTTGTGAAAACAAAGCGCAAACTGTAGAGAAAAAATCAGAAATTAAAACAGAAAATAAAAAAGTAATTATGAATGATAGCATACAAGTGGCAACGTTTGCCGGAGGTTGTTTTTGGTGTACCGAAGCGATTTTTTTAGAAGTAAAAGGTGTTGAAAAAGTGGTTTCTGGTTTCACAGGCGGCTTCATTAAAAATCCAGCATATCGCGAAGTTTGTAACGGAACAACTGGTCATGCGGAAGGAATTCAAATTACTTTTAATCCGAAAGAAGTCGCCTATGAAGATTTATTAGAAATATTTTTCGCTACACACGACCCAACAACATTAAACAAACAAGGTGCTGATGTTGGAACACAATATAGAAGTGCGATTTTTTATCATTCGCCAGAACAAAAACAAAAAGCTGAAAACTATATTCAGTTAATTGAGAAAGAAAAGTTATATGCTAAACCAGTTGTGACACAAATTGAAGAAGCTGGCGTTTTTTATTTAGCAGAAGATTATCATCAAAATTATTACAATCTGAATAAAGAACAAGGCTATTGCGAATATGTGATTGCTCCTAAGTTGGAGAAATTGAGAAAGTATTATAAGAGTAAGTTGAAATAGATTTTATCAACACAGATTTGAGAAATTTGATTAATTTGAAAATCTTTAAAATAGAAACTTGGCATTTAATTTGTATATTAGTGTTGCAAATAATTATAAATTAGAATTAAATGTTAGAAGAACCTCAACCAAATCTTTTAAAAAAAAGTGATAAAAAGTCAAAATTGATGTTAAGTCTTGTTTTTGATGGAATTGGAATGTTGTCTTATGTTGCTCCAATTTTTGGAGAGTTTACGGACACATTTTGGGCACCCATTTCAGGATTACTTTTGGTTTTGATGTACAAAGGAACAGTAGGTAAAATTGCAGGTTTGTTTGGAACTATTGAAGAGTTAATTCCGTTTACAGATGTGATTCCAACTTTTACCATTACATGGTTTTATACGTATATTATTAGAAGAGAAGAATAAAGAGAAAATCCCGTGTTAAACGGGATTTTTTATGATATAATCTTACTCAATTACCAATTCTTTCAATTGCTCACGGTATTTTTCTAAAATATCTGATTTAGAGATAAAACCAATGAAAATTTTGTCTTGCACAACCGGTAAAATAAGTTGTTGTGTGGTTTCAAATTTATTCATAATCGTATCTATGGAATCTTCAAAATCTACAATATCTTTGTTTTTAACGGGTTGCATCACTTCTGTAATTGAAGTGTATTTTACTTTAAAGGCAGAAAAGATAATCGTACGAATATCATCCAAATAAATTAATCCAATTAGTTTTTTATCATCGTTTAAAACAGGGAAAATCACATCATCAGAAGCAGCTATTTTTTCAATCAATGCTTCTAAAGTTTTTGATTCAGTAACTGGATTAAAATTATTATCAATCAGTTTTTTAACATCAATCGATTGTAAGATGTTTTTGTCTTTATCGTCTGTGAAAACTTCGCCTTTATCCGCTAAGTTTTTAATGTCAAATGAATAGGGTTCGAAGTGCTTTGAAATCGCAAAACTAATGGAAGAAACCAGCATTAAAGGAACCATTAAACTATAACCACCAGTAATTTCCGCAATTAAGAAAATGGCTGTTAACGGCGAATGAAACAAACCACTCAACACACCCGACATACCTACCAAAGTGAAATTACTAATAGGCAAATTCGTAATTTTTAACATGTTGAAAAAGTAAGCTGTTGAAAATCCTAAATACGAACCTACAAATAGAGAAGGAGCAAAGTTACCTCCATTTCCACCAGCACCTAAGGTAATTCCTGTAGCGAAAACTTTAAACAAAAGTGTAAGGGTAATGAATCCGAAAATAATCCATTTGTTATTTTCAAAGCGTTCAATAAGTGTGTTGTTAAGTAATCTTTCAGGTTGATTGGCCGCTAGAAGTTTAATTCCTTCATAACCTTCACCAAATAAACTTGGAAAAATAAAAATCATAACTCCTAAAATAATCGCACCAAATAATGCTTTTCGGTATGAATTTTTACTTCTAGTTGCGAAAAAATGCTCTACTTTTCTGAAGTTTCTAGCATAATGAATGGAGACAAATCCAGACAAAATTCCTAATACAATATAAAATGGAATGTTTTTCGAATCAAAATCTTGAATGGATTTAAAACTAAATAAGGCATCTTCATTTAATAATAACATCGAAACAATTGAACCTGTTGCTGCTCTGATTATCAAAGGGGTAAAGGCAGTTATACTAATTTCCGCTAAAACTACTTCAATAGCAAATAAAACACCTGCAATTGGTGCGTTGAAAGCTGCTGCAATTCCGGCTGCAACTCCACAGGCTAAAAGCAAGGTTCTATCTTTATAACTTAATCTATATTTTAAAGCGTAATTACTTCCAAACGCTGCACCTGTAATTGTAATCGGCGACTCCAAACCAGCACTTCCACCCATACCAACGGTTAACGAACTCGTAACAATTTGTGCATACATTTGTTTATCCGGAATGACACTTCGTTTTTTGGCCACTGCATACATAATTTGCGAGGTTCCTTTTTCGATGTTTCCGTTTAAAAAGTTTTTAATTACAAAAACGGTCAATAAAATCCCAATAATTGGCAATGTACTGTTACTGTATGGTAAGTGAAATTCTTTATTTAAATATTGTGAAAATAAAAAGACATTATGGGCAAAAGTTTTCAAAACAATTACGGCTAAAGCTGCTGAAAGCCCAACTAATACACTAGAAACATATAAAAATTGGCGAGGCTCTAAAACACTTTTAAGCTTAGAGAAATTTTGTTCGAAAAATTGAGCTATCTTTTGTATTAACTTTAACACAGGGATTTTTTATTAGGAACCGCTAAAATACGCTATTTTAATTGCTAATCAAAATAATTGACACATCGACACATTGAAAAATGGACTAATTAGATAATTTTTCTTATCGCTTCTTTTTTGCTTAATGGTTTTAAATTGGTTGAATTTACATACTCTAAAACACCTTTTGGATTTACAGAGCTATATTCGCGCAAAGCCCAACCAATGGCTTTTTGAATGAAAAATTCATTAGAATATTTGTATTTTTCGCATTCGGATATTAAGAGATTAAAGTCGGTTTTTGCTTTATAACCCAATTGAAAAATAATCGCAGTTCGATTTAACCACATATTTTCTGAATTAGAAAATTTTTCAATAATTGAGAATTTTTTTTCTGGGAATTTTTCTAAATAACCACCAACTGCATATTTAGCTAAGGTATCCACACTGTCCCACCAAGAATTTGTAGTGATCAGTTTTTCAATCAATGAAATATCTTCAACTCGATAGTTTTTCTTGATTTCTTTGATGAAGATATCAATGGCTATTTGATGCATTTCTCGATGTGGAAATTGGTATAATTCCCAACAAATGTTTCTGAAGTTAGATTTAATTTCTTCGTGATAAAAAGTAGCTTTATTTTTTAAAATTTCCCGTCTGGTTTGAGTTGGAATGCCATAACACGGAAAATTATTTTTTAAGTAATCACTTTGTTTTTGTCCGTAAGCAAAATCTTGATTGGCTTCTAATGCTAGTTTAATTGTTATAACGAAACTCATGTTTTAATTTTAGTAATTCTTCTTTGCAATTTTGTTCTAATTCGGAAAAGAAAAGAAAAAATTCTTGCTCAATTTCTGCATAAAATAGTTTAATATCTTCCATTGCAGCAGGCATATTTACTCTATTTTTAGTTCGATGATCCATTTGAAATAAAATCAATTCCAATCCTGCTAAAGTTTTATAACATACTAACCAATTGGTTTGTATCATGTAAGGCAATGCATTTTGTGTTTTCTCGGTTAAAATATCGTAATTTGATTGTAGCAATTTGTAGAAAGTATCTGCATATTCTTCTAATTTGGTTGTAGAAAATTGTTTCCAATTTTTAGCTAAGAAATGATCGTACACAATGTCCATAATTACACCTGAATAATGTCCGAATTTTTCGTGCAAGCGATGTTTACTTTGTCGGTAAACCGGATGAGAATCTGTGAAACTATCAATAAAACGGTGCAATCTAATTCCAATTTGAATACCTGTTGGATAATGTTCAAAATGATTTCCTTTTACCGCATCAGCCATAAAGTTTCCAATTTTGATAAAATCATCTTCATCCGAAAGATATATGTGAGCGAGATAGTTCAAGGTTGTTAGTTGTTTTGTTTCAAGTTTCAGGTTTTCCTAAATCGGAAATCATTCTTCGTAAATATATAAAAAAAACTTTGAATGTTTTATTGAAATCCAATGCTGAACTTTTTATATTTGTATTTTATGCAGGTTTACTTCTTTATTTTAAACCATAATCTTTTAAACATTTAAAAATGACATTAATAAAATCTATATCAGGAATTCGTGGAACTATTGGCGGTAAAGTAGGAGATAACCTGACTCCAGTTGATGCAGTAAAATTTGCTTCGGCTTATGGAACCTTTCTAAAAGCTGGAAGTGGGAAGTTGGAAGATGGAAGAAAGCTGAAAGTAGTAATTGGTCGTGATGCTCGTATTTCTGGTCCGATGATTCATAATTTAGTACAAAATACCCTTTTAGGTTTAGGAATTGATGTAATCGATTTAGGTTTATCAACAACTCCAACAGTAGAAGTTGCTGTACCAATGGAACAAGCTGATGGTGGAATTATTTTAACCGCTTCGCACAATCCAAAACAATGGAATGCCTTGAAATTATTAAATGCGAAAGGCGAATTTTTAAATGGAGCTGATGGAGCAAAAATTTTAGAAATTGCTGAAGCAGAAGCATTTGATTTTGTCGATGTGGATGCTTTAGGAGAAGTTACGATTAACGATTCATACATGGATATTCATATTGATGGAGTGTTGGAATTACCTTTAGTAGATGCCGATTTAGTAAAAACGAAGAAATATAAAGTGGTTGTTGATGGTGTGAATTCTTCTGGAGGAATTATTATTCCAAATTTACTTGAACAAATGGGTGTGGAAGTGGTGAAATTATACTGCGAACCTAACGGACATTTTCCTCATAATCCAGAACCATTAAAAGAGCATTTAACAGATATCTGTAAATTAGTTGTAGAAGAAAAAGCTGATTTCGGAATTGTAGTTGATCCAGATGTGGATAGACTTGCGTTTATTTCTAACGATGGTGAAATGTTTGGGGAAGAATACACTTTGGTAGCTGTAGCCGATTATGTACTGAGCAAAACACCAGGAAATACGGTTTCTAATATGAGTTCGTCTCGTGCTTTACGAGATATTACTGAAAAACACAAGGGAAGTTACCAAGCGAGTGCAGTCGGAGAAGTGAATGTAGTAGAATTAATGAAGAAAACCAACGCGATTATAGGTGGTGAAGGAAATGGCGGAATCATTTATCCAGAATTGCATTACGGAAGAGATAGTTTAGTTGGTGTAGCATTATTTTTAACGTACTTAGCAAGTCAAGAGAAAACTGTGGCCGAATTACGTGCAAGTTATCCGCAATATTATATGAGTAAAAATAAGATTGAATTAACACCTCAATTAGATGTAGATGCAATTTTAGAATCGTTAACTACAACTTATAAAAACGAACAAATTTCTACAATTGACGGAGTGAAAATTGATTTCGCAACAGAATGGGTTCATTTAAGAAAATCTAATACAGAACCGATTATTCGTATTTATACAGAAGCTCCAACTCAAAACGAAGCAGATGTTTTAGCAGAACGTTTTGTAAACGAATTGAAAGTTATTGCAGGAATTTAATTGGAATGTAAATAAAATTTAAATCCATAATAGTATTTAAACAGCACTTTTTAGTGCTGTTTTTTTTTGCCTTTTTTTAATCTATGAATTATGAAACTTTTGTTTTCTATTGTATAACAATCTTAAATGCTATTCCAGCTAATTTTGAAAACACCAATAAATGTTCACTTTGTTTTGGATTCATTTTTAGTGGATAAAGTAAAATTTAATGAAAAAAAATAACAAGCCTCAATCAACATAATAGCAATATTTTAAAATTTAAACTATGAAGATGAATAAAAAAATAGCAGTTTACATGGATCATTTTGCGGCGAATATTTTAGAATACACAGATGCTGCAAAAATTGTAAAAATAATTAAGTCGGGTTTCAACAAAGATCAAAAAGAAAAAATTTTACAAAGTGGAGAAAGTCTATTGTACCATAAAGAACAAAATTTACAAAAGGAATTTTACGCTAAACTTCGTGCAGAGTTGTTAAATTATGAATCGGTTTTGTTATTCGGTGCAACAAATGCAAAAACAGAATTATTAAATATTTTACAAATAGATGCGAAGTTTTTAAATGTAGAATTTACTTTAAAAAATACAGACAAACTTACAGATAAGGAACAAGTTAATTTCGTAAACGATTGTTTTTATATCAGTTAATATTCCATTTTATAGTTAACGAATTAATTTCATAACATAAAAAGGCAAACAACTAAGAAATTGCAATTCATCAAATTTGAAAACTAGGAATTTTATAAGTTTTACTAGAAATCCTGTAACAATCAACATTAAGATAAGTAAGACCTTTACATTATTAATTAAACATTAAACTTTTATTTATGAAAAACATTTTTTTATTAGCTAGCTTGGTAATCGGATTATCATTTAGCACACAAGCTCAAAACATTTCTAAAAATGCACTTGGTCTTCGTTTAGGAGATAACGACGGATTTGGTGGAGAACTTTCTTACCAAAGAAAATTATCAGACAACAACAGGTTAGAATTAGATTTAGGTTGGAGAAACAGCAACAATGTTGATGC
>Ga0156297_1050_pt1 | contig 11471 bp, 12 predicted proteins | sample RifCSPlowO2_12_FD_107945 | JGI IMG/M metagenome (GOLD analysis project Ga0156297, IMG submission 107945) | Flavobacteria bacterium RIFCSPLOWO2_12_FULL_31_7
TTACCATTTAAGCGATTTAAGTTGATAAACTGTTCCAGCTAAAAACAAGATGGTAACACTAATAAAATAAATAATGTCACGCGTGTCTAACACACCACGACTCATACTTTTAAAGTGAAAATCCATTCCTAATGTTTTGATAATGGAACTAAAACCTCCAAATAAATTCGATAAACCATCGAAACCAAAATAGAAGAAAAAACATAAGAAAACGGCAACGATAAACGCTACGATTTGATTATCAGATAGGGTAGAAGTGAATACCCCAATTGAAGTGTAAGCGCCAATTAAGAATAATAATCCGAAATACGAACCAATCGTACTTCCATAATCAAACGTACTTTGTGCCGATGTAAAACTAGAAACAATAAACACATAAAAAAGCGTAGGAATAATGGCAATCAGGATTAGAATAAAAGCGCCTAAAAACTTTCCATTTACGATTTCCCAAAGACTTAATGGTTTGGTAAATAAAATTTCTAATGTTCCTTGTTTTTTTTCGTCTGAGAAACTTTTCATGGTTACTGACGGAATTAGGAAAATCAAAATCCATGGCGATAATTTAAAAAACGGACTCATATCCGCATAACCCGAATTTAAAATATTAAAATCTCCATCAAAAACCCAAAGAAATAATCCGTTTAATAACAGAAAAATGGCTATCACCAGATAACCAATTGGCGAACCAAAAAAGGATTTTATTTCACGTAATAAAAGTGCTTTCATATATTAATTTAACGTTTAAAACGTTTAAAAATTGTTTTGTTTTTCGCAAAAGTAAAGGATTAACTTGAAACTTAAAACTTTAATTTGCTTTTTGACACAGATTACACAGATTTTAAAAATTTTAATAATTTCTTTAATCCGTGTTTAGAAAAATTCGATAATTAACTTAGTTGAATCTTTGATTTCGTGGCTTTTTAATTTATTCCAAAGTAGCTAATTTATTTACGCTCCAAGCTTCTGGCTTTCCATCAAAAAGCGTTTTGGTATACGTCCAAACTTCATTAAAAAGTGCCGATTTTCTGTAGTTTTCTAAAGCCTCTTCATCTCGCCAGTAGCTATACGTGAAGAAAATTCTAGCATCATGTTTATCTTGATACAATTCTAAAAACTTATTACCTTCAAAGTTTCTAATTTGATGCTTAATTTCTTCAAAATTCGCTAAAAAATCAGGAATTTTATCTTCTTGAAACGTTAATTTCACTATTCGTACAAACATATTTTTATTTTTTAAATCATAAATCCCAAATCTGTTACACTGAGAGGAGTCGAAGTGCTTTTAAAAACAATTTTATAATTGTCTTCGACTCCGCTCAGACTGACAAAGGTTTTATCCCAAATCGTAAATCTCAAATTATTCCGTAAATTCCACAATTACCACATCTTGCATTTTTAAGCCTAATAAGCTTTGAGCTGATCCTGAGCGACTTGGGTTACTTCTGTAAATCGCAATTTCTAAGAAATCATCTTGGTTGAAAATGGCAATTTCGTTACCTTCCATTGATTTTAAAGCTGCTGTGGTGTTGTTCTTGAAGTCGGAATAATGATTTTTTACTTTTTTAATAAGATGTGAAGAAAAACGGACAGAATAATGTCGCCCTTTCGCAATTTCTTCGATGTAATTTTTGGAAATATTTGTCACACAATTTCCGAAATCATCAATGTAAACTACATGTCCACGAATTGAATTGGCGTTTTGTTCCACAATCGGAACTAAAACATTCATTTTCTTAATTTCAGAAATAGGTGTGCCTATCACATTCATTTCTCCGCCTTTACCTAAATGTGTGGCCACAGTTGCAAAAACATCTAAATCGCTTGATCCGTTTATTAATCTATCGTGAATGTTGATTTGGACTATTTTTTCTGCATTTAATTTACTAGTTAATCCACCAAATATGCCATTATCGGCACCAATAAAATAATGTCCGTCGTATAACATGGCAATATGCATGGTATCTGCATTTCTTGAAGCATCAACACAAACTATGTGAACGGTTCCTTTTGGAAAATGAGCATAAGAAACGGAAAGTAAATAACTGGCTTCCAGAACATTAAACTTGTCAATTGTGTGCGTAATATCTACAATGTTGGTTTCAGGCAAAATGGAGAATATTTTACCCTTTAAAATTCCCGCAAAATGATCTTTCAGACCATAATCTGTAGTAAGAGTAATTATTGACATTTTATTGTTTATAACTTATTTGAAATGGAATTGTTGTTTTTGCTATATTTGAGTGATACAAAACTAATCTTTTTTTTACAGAATAAAAACAATTTAAATTTATAGCCTTTGAACGAAAGAATTATTGAATTAGAAAACATTGCACCTAAAGATTTTTGGGGCGCACATGACAGTCATTTAGAGACCATTAAAAAGTACTATCCAAAATTGAAAATTGTTGCCAGAGGCACAGTGTTAAAGGCTTTTGGTGAGGCTGAAGTTTTAGATGAATTTGAAAAACGTTTTCGAAGGTTAATGACACATTTTACCCGTTTTAATACCATTGACGATAATGTAATTATGCGAGTAATTGAAGGCGATGCGCAGCAAACTGGCGAAATGTCTAAAAGTGATCAAATCTTAGTTCATGGTTTAGGTGGGAAATTGATTAAAGCGATGACGCCCAACCAACAAAAATTAGTGGATGCTGTAAATAAAAACGATATGGTTTTTGCCGTTGGCCCAGCTGGAACTGGAAAAACCTATACTGCCGTGGCATTAGCTGTTAGAGCTTTAAAAGAAAAGCAAGTTAAGCGTATTATTTTAACTCGACCAGCAGTAGAAGCAGGGGAAAATTTAGGCTTTTTACCTGGTGACATGAAAGAAAAGTTAGATCCATACATGCAACCGTTGTATGATGCGTTACGCGATATGATTCCGCCACAAACCTTAGAAGATTATATTTTAAAAGGAATTGTTCAAATTGCACCATTAGCTTTTATGCGTGGACGAACTTTAGATAATGCTTTTGTAATTTTAGATGAAGCACAAAATACAACCCATTCCCAAATGAAAATGTTTTTAACGCGTATGGGAAAAAACGCCAAGTTTATTATTAATGGTGATCCTGGACAAGTTGATTTACCAAGAAGAACGATTTCCGGACTAAAAGAAGCAATCTTAGTTTTAAAAGACGTGGACGGAATTGGAATTTTATACCTAGACGATAAAGATATTGTGCGTCACCGTTTAGTGAAAGCAGTTATTAACGCTTATAAAAGTATTGAAAACACGGATTAACAATAAAATTTTACTTTTTTCGTTTACATTTTAAATTTAAATTTTAAGGTATGAAAAAAGTAGTTTTGTTATTTTCAGTAATGTGTTTCAGTTTTGGTTTCGGACAAGATAGGGAAGAAATTAAAGTAACTAAAAAAAATTCGTGGTTTAAAGCAGGAATTACTGCAGGTGTTCCACTTGGTGATGTAAAAGATTTTTCATCGCTGAGTTTGGGAGCAGATTTAAGAGGGCAATACATGATAACACCACATCTTGCAATTGGTGCAGCTTCGGGTTATAACCACTTTTTTGGTAAAAATGGCGCGGATGATTTTGGAGTGGTTCCTTTAGCTTTGTATAGTAGGTATTATTTTAAAGAAGAAGGTGTGTTTGTTGGTGGAGATGTTGGGTATGGCTACTTAACAAATACTGAAGAATCAGGCGGGATTTATATCAATCCGCAAGTAGGATATCATAATCCGAATTGGAATATTTATGCATTTTATCAAAATACTTTTGCAGAAAATGTCAATATTAGGTCTTTAGGTATTGGAGCAACCTATAACATAAGATTCAAATAAGCAATCAAATAAAAAAAGAGGCTTTCGAGTCTCTTTTTTTATTTGTTTAAAAATTTTCACAAAGAAAATAATTAATTTACTTTTGCATCACAACAAACAACACAACAAAATGAACACAATTACCACTACAAATTTTAATTTTACAGGTCAAAAATCCGTTTACAGAGGAAAAGTAAGAGAAGTTTATAATATTAATTACAATTTATTAGTCATGATTGCAACAGACCGTCTTTCAGCTTTTGATGTAGTTTTACCTGAAGGAATTCCGTATAAAGGACAAATTTTGAATCAAATTGCCACAAAATTCATGCAATTAACCCAAGATATTGTGCCAAATTGGTTAATCGCAACGCCAGATCCAAATGTGGCAGTCGGGCATTTATGCGAACCTTTTAAAGTAGAAATGGTAATTCGTGGTTATTTGTCTGGACATGCAGCTCGTGAATATGCTTTAGGAAAAAGAACGATTTGCGGAGTGGAAATGCCAGAAGGTTTAAAAGAAAACGACAAATTCCCAACACCAATTATTACGCCGACTACAAAAGCTGATAATGGTTCACATGATGAAGATATTTCTCGTGAAGCGATTTTATCAAACGGAATTGTTACTGAAGAAGATTATTTAGTTTTAGAAAAATACACCAGAGCTTTATACCAAAGAGGAACTGAAATTGCAGCTTCTAGAGGTTTGATTTTAGTAGATACGAAGTATGAATTCGGAAAAACTAAGGAAGGGAAAATCGTTTTAATTGACGAAATTCACACACCAGATTCTTCACGTTATTTTTATGCTGAAGGATATCAAGAAAGACAAGATAAAGGAGAAGAACAAAAACAATTATCAAAAGAATTTGTACGTCGTTGGTTAATTGAAAACGGTTTTCAAGGTAAAGAAGGACAACAAATACCAGAAATGACTCCAGAATATATTGCTTCTGTTTCTGAAAGATATATCGAATTGTTCGAAAATATCATCGGTGAGAAATTCGTAAAAAGTGATATTTCCAATATTGAAGCCCGAATTCAAGAAAATGTAGAAGCCTATTTAGCGAAATAATACACGATTTTGTCATTCTGAACTTGTTTCAGAATCTAAAAAAAGCTGATAGTTTCTAGAAACTATCAGCTTTTTTACTTTTTCCTTGGCTCTTTTTACTTTCCAATCAAGTGTTTTACAACCGTTTCTGCGGCGTGTAAGCCGAAAAGTGCTGGCATCCAACTATTCGTTCCATAAAACGATTTTTTGAAGTTAGAACCGTCTGTAGTTTTTAAACTCGTTTCGTCAGGATGTTCTAAGGAATAAACAGCTTTTACGCCACTAGAAATCCCTTCTTTCTTCAATCTTTTTCTTATGTTTTTTGCAAGTGGACAAACATCGGTTTTACTAATATCTTTTACAACAATTTTGCTAGAAAGTAATTTCCCACCAGCACCCATGTTGCTAATCACTTTTACTTTTTTACGTTTCGCAGCTACAATTAAATTTAATTTTGGAGTTACACTGTCAATACAGTCTAAAACGTAGTCGAAATCAGGTGTAACAATCTCAATAGCGCGTTCTGGAGATAAAAATTCTTCCACTCGAGTTAGGTTTAATTCTGGATTAATATCCATTAATCTATCACCCACAATTTTAACTTTTGGTTGTCCAACGGTACTATGTAAAGCTGGTAATTGACGGTTTATGTTTGTGATGTCAACCGTATCACCATCTACAATAGTCATGTTTCCTACGCCAGCACGAGTTAAAAATTCAGCCGCAAACGAACCTACGCCACCTAATCCAACAACTAATACGTTTGAATTTCTTAATCTATTTAAGCCTTCTTCTTTAAATAGTAACTCCGCTCTTTCTTGCCACTTTGCCATAATTTCTCTTTTTTATTTAAAAACAGTTTGATAATTGTTCCAAACTATTTCTTTCATTTCTTCTATTGAAATGTTTTTACATTTTGCTGCAAAAGTATAAACTTCTTCCAAACTTTCCGCAATTGTATCTGTTTCTAAGAAAATTTTTTCATTCGGAATTTGTTGAAACACTTCTCTTAATTCTGGATTTCGAAGTAAGTATTTTCCAAAAGATAAATGAAAATCCTGATTCAATAATTGTTTCGCCACTTGACTATTTTTTGAAAAGCCATGAATGATAAAAGGGGAGGTGAGTCCACTATTTTTTTTACAAGAAATCACTTCATCGAAAGAAGCCACACAATGTAAAATTACAGGTTTTGGAAACTCGTGTAAAAGGTCTAATTGCGACTCAAAAACGTCTATTTGAGTAGTATAGATTTTATCTATTCTTTTATCTAATCCACATTCTCCCAATGCAATACATTCTTTTAGTGAAAGTTTTGATTTAATTATTTTCAAATCTTCATTAATGCTATTGTCGTCAATATGCCAAGGGTGAATTCCGATAGAATAGGACGGAATTTTGTCTGAAAATTCATTTGGATATTGATTTACAATTTCTAAAATCGAATCAGATTTGGTGTAAAAGTGAGTATGTAAATTAACGAATTTCATAAAATTGTTTTCGCAAAAATAGCACATTTTAATAAGTTATTTGTCTAAATTTGTATCAGATATTTTATTATGATTCAAAAAGCATTCCTTAAATACATTTCTAATTTTCAAGGCTTTTCTCGTGAAATTTGGATACTTACACTGGTTACATTTATCAACAGAGCTGGAACTATGGTTTTGCCATTTTTATCCAAATATTTGCACGAAGATTTGCATTTTTCGTTATCGCAAGTCGGAACAATTATGGTCTTTTTTGGTTTCGGTTCGATGTTAGGTTCTTGGTTAGGTGGAAAGCTTTCAGATACCATCGGATTTTATAAAATTATGATATTTAGTTTACTCATTAGTGGTCTAATGTTCTTTGGTTTACGATTTATTACTTCATTTTATGGTTTATGTATAAGTATGTTCTTAATCATGACGGTTTCCGACATGTTTCGACCAGCTATGTTTGTTTCTCTTGGTGCTTATGCAAAGCCCGAAAATAGAACTCGAGCACTAACTTTAGTACGATTAGCAATCAATTTAGGATTTGCTGCCGGACCAGCTTTAGGAGGATTAATTATCATGAGTGTAGGATATAAGGGACTGTTTTGGGTGGATGGAGCAACTTGTATTTTAGCCATTTTAATCTTTTGGTTGAAAGTAAAAGAAAAGAAAAAATCAACGTATTTAGATAAAGAACATCCAGGAGATGTTTTAGTAGAATCTGTTTTTAAAGATAAAATTTACTGGTTGTTCTTAACTTCAACGTTGATTGTTGGGATTATGTTTTTCCAATTGTTTACCACTATTCCAATTTATCACAGAGAACAATTCGGTTTAACCGAACTTCAAACGGGATTATTGTTAACATTAAACGGTGTGTTGGTTTTCTTTTTAGAAATGCCAATTGTAAATTACATCGAAAAGAATAAAAAAGACAAATTGAAAGTAATTATTTTAGGTTGTTTCTTAATGACTATAAGTCTATTCTTAATGCTTGTAAATACTTGGGCTGGAATTTTACTAGTCATGATGTTGTTTATGACGTTTGCAGAAATGTTCAATTTTCCTTTTTCAAATGCCTTTGCTTTAAGTCGTGCTCCAAAGCATCATCAAGGTCGATACATGGCAATTTTTGCAATGAGTTATAGTTTAGCGCATATTTTAAGTGCGAAATTAGGAATGGTAATTATAGACGAATATGGGTATCAATCCAATTGGTTGTTTATGGGAACACTCGGTTTTATTGGTACCTTAATAGGAATTTATGTGTACAACTTAGTCGAAAAAGAAAGGCTTAACGCAAAAAATAGTTAAATAACTATAAAAATAGTTGCATAACTAAGAATATAGTTATAAGTTTGTGTAACAAAAAATTTAGTTATGCAAAAGTTAACCAATAAAGAAGAAGAAGTGATGCATATTTTATGGAAGTTAAAAAAAGCTTTCGTAAAAGATGTTTTGGCTGAGTTTACCGAAGACAAGCCTCATTACAATACACTTTCTACCATTATCAGAAATTTAGAGGAAAAAGGTTATGTTTCTTACAATGTGTATGGAAATACGCATCAATATCATCCAATTATTGGTATTGAGGAATACAGAAAAACCTTTATGAAAACGGCTATTCAGAATTATTTTGGTAATTCGTATAAAAATTTGGTTTCGTACTTTGCGGAAGAAGAAAAAATTTCTGCAGACGAACTTCGTGAGATTTTAGATATCATCGAGAAAAAGAAATAGGTATGGAAACCGTTTTCGCCTACATATTAAAAGTCAATGCTTTACTCGTATTGTTTTATTTGGTTTACCAATTGGCACTTTCTAGAGAAACCTTTTACAAATATTCGAGATGGTTTTTACTTTTTGGATTATTCGTTTCATTAGTATTGCCTTTTGTAACTTTTACTAAAATTGAATATTACGAAGTAAGGGAAGTGTTAAGTAATTCTATTGAAAACAATTTGCCGCAAATGGTTCAAATTTCTAATGAAGTTGCCCAAGAACCAATACTGACTAACCAAGAAATTTTATTCTTAATTTATGGAATCATTTGTTTTGGATTTCTGATTAAAACAGTATTCGATTTTTTCAAATTGTTTAAAATTATAAAGGTTTCCAATTCTGAAAAGAAAGATAAATTGATTTATATTAATACGAATTTAGTGCACACACCATTTTCATTTTTTAATTATATAGTTTTCAATTCGGAACTCATCAATCCTGTTGAATTGCAAAATATAATCAAACATGAAGAAGCACATTCTAAGCAAAAGCATAGTTTTGATACGTTGTTAGCGCAGTTTTTTATTATTCTTTTTTGGTTCAATCCAATCGTTTGGTTGTATCGAAAAAGTATGGTTCAAAATTTAGAATTTTTAGCCGATAGTTACGCTATTCAACAAGTTTATGATAGAACGGTGTATCAGAAAACCATGTTGAAAATTACTACTCAATCATCAAATATTTCAATCATCAATACATTTAATCAATCATCAATCAAAAAACGAATCATTATGTTAAACACCAATCAATCAAACAGAAAAAACATTTGGAAATTTGGAATTATACTTCCATTTGTAACTGCATTTATGTTATTGTTTCAAGTCGAAACTATTGCTCAAGAGAAACAATCTAAAACAAGTAAGAACGGAATTAAAAAAGATTCACTTGTTCAAAAAGAAAATTTCGAATCAATTTACAATTCGCCTTATGAAAGTGATACGAAAGAAAACTTAAAACGAGTTTTTGTAATTAATGGTAAAGTTTATACAAAAGACGATTTAAAAGATAAGAATATTGCTCAATTTAAAGATAATGCTACAATTAGTAAACTTGAACCAAAAGAAGCTATTAAATTATATGGGCAAAATGCCAAAGATGGAGCTGTAATTTTTAAAGGCGATTGGAAAATTGTAGATAATGTAATCGAACAAGAAATTGAAATTGGAAAAAATGTAGCTTTTGATAAAGTTGAAATTACTTCTAAAGATGACGAAACGATTTCAAAATTTTCTAAAAAATCAGATGTAACTTCTATTTCAGAAACCAAAGGTAAAAATCCACTTTATATTATTAATGGTAAAGAAATTCGAGGTAATGATATTACTTATAAAATACTTTCTGTTGATGGAAATGTTCAGCATTACACAGGGCAATCTGCAATTGATAAATTTGGAGAAAAAGGAAAAGATGGTGTTCTTGTTTTTAATGGTAAAACGGAATTTAAAGATGTTTCTGAAAATACATCAAAACCTGACATCGAAAAAACTAGAAAAGAAATTGAGCTAGCGAAAAATGAAGTGAAGAATGAAATGAAAAATGCTACACCTGAAGTTAAGCGCGCTAGAATAGAAATGGAAAGAGCTAAAAAAGAAATGGAACGTGCAAAATTTGAAATGAATAATGCTAAACAAAACCGTGATTTAGCACCTGAACCACAAAATGGAATGCAAGAATTTAGAAAGTTTATTGCTCAAAATTTCAGACTTCCAGAAGTTGAAAAAGATGTAGATGCTACTATTGTAGCTAAATTTATTGTTTCAAAAACGGGAAAAATTTTAGACATTACTATTCTTTCTGAAAGTCCAAAAAATTTAGGTCTAAATGATGAATTGACAAGAATTTTAAAAGAATCACCAAATTGGAAACCAGGAACTAAAGATGGAAAACCTGCCGATTTATATTTTGTATTACCTGTTATGATTAAAATTGAAGCTTCCAAATAATACATTATCTAATTTTAACAAAAAACCGCTTTACTAAAGCGGTTTTTTTGTTAAATCCCGTTAATTAACAAAATTTTAAAATTTCATTTTTTTAAAAATTATATTTTTGGACAACAAAATTAAAACTTAAATTATTATGAACGCTAAAATGTTATTTCAAGGATTCGTATTGGCAAGTGCAATAACTTTTTTGCCAACACTTACTTTTGCTCAAAACAATCGCTTGCAACAATTGTCTCAACCCAAAAACAATAGTTTCGAGTTGCGAATTGATAAAGCAATGACCGACGCTCAATTGAAACAAGACGAAACAGATGCTAAGAAGTTCGATTTTGAAGTTTCTTTCACTGGTGTGAAGCGTAACGACAAAAAAGAAATTACAGCTATTAAAATTGCTTATAAGGATAAAGATGGCAATTCAGGAAATTATAACGTAGGCTCTGATGCGCCAATTGCCCCAATTTCTATTACGAAACAATTTGATGGAACTGGGAAAGGCTTAATCAATATTCAATCTGGAGACAGAAGAAACGATATTTTCGGTAACGGATTTGCAGGTTTAGGAAATGGTTTCGATATGAAAGGTTTCGATGGTATGTTTAATAACGACATGTTTCAAAATTTAAACGGCGATATGTTCAAAGGTCTAATGGAGGATAACACTATTGATTTAGAAAAATTAAAAGAATTGCAAAAAGGATTTTCAATGGATTCTTTAGGTGGCGGAAATTTTAAATCATTTACTTTTAAAGATGGCGATATTTTAGGAAACAATCCGGATATGAAATTAGAAGAAGAAAAAACCGATGAAAACGGAACGGTAACTAAAAAATATTCTGATGGAAAAGGAAATACCATGATTTTCTCTGAAAATTTCGGAAGCGGAACGCCAGGGCAAATGGGGAAAATGAAAATAGAGAAAAAATTTAATTTCAATGAAGACGATAAATCAGATTTAGAAAATTTAAAAAAAGAACTAGAAAAAACTAAAACCGATTTAGAAAAATTAAAATCTGATTTACAAAAAGATAAAGGGAGTAAGAAAGAGCCAAGTAAAAAGTAAAAAGAATCAAGAAAAAAGGTTTTCAAAACCGAGAAAATTTTTAATACGCCTCAAGAGTAATACACTTATTGGGGCTTTTTTTATGCTTCGTAAATAGGTAAGGTAAAAATAAAGTTACTTCCTTTGTTTTCTTCACTTTCTACCCAAATGTCACCGTTGTTTTTCTGAATAAATTCTTTGCAAAGCACTAATCCTAATCCCGATCCATTTTCGTCAGCGGTTCCAAGTGTAGTTGTATTGGATGTAATACTGAAAAGTTCGTTACACTTTTCTTTATTGATGCCAATTCCATTATCAGAAATTGTAATTTCAACTTGATCTTGTTTTAATTCGGCACTAACTTTAATATAGCCACCAACATT
>Ga0156297_1163_pt3 | contig 11212 bp, 10 predicted proteins | sample RifCSPlowO2_12_FD_107945 | JGI IMG/M metagenome (GOLD analysis project Ga0156297, IMG submission 107945) | Flavobacteria bacterium RIFCSPLOWO2_12_FULL_31_7
AAGTAATTCCAGAAACGCAACAAGATAAAAATACGGATATTGCCACGTTAGGTTTTATTGGCGGTTTTATTGTAATGATGAGTTTAGATGTAGCTTTAGGATAATTTAATTTTTTGATGATGAAAAAGATGTTTATAGTTTTTCTTTTATGTGTTTTTACAGCTTGTAAATCGGCCAAAGTTAGCTCAAATGTAGTTGTGCTTACTTTTAAAAATGAAAAAGTTACGAGTGATTACGTTCTAGTTGTTAATAAAATTATTTCTGATTCTAGATGTCCAATTGGTACGAATTGTATTTGGGCAGGGGAATTGGTTATGGAACTAAGCGCTATTCAAAACAATGAAATCAAAGAAACGGTTGTGATGACTTTTTCTCCAAATAGTAATGAAGAAAATAAGACTTGGTTTCAAAAATATATTCCAAATAATAAAAAGCTGATCAAATATCAAATTACACCTTCTAAAACCGAAAAACCATTAGAATTGAAAGATTATAAAATTGAATTGATTTTAGAATAATTTACAGATAAATCCCAGCACCAAAAGTTGCATAGTTATAACTTGGCGAAGCAATTTTTAAATTCTCAAAACCCATAGAAAAAAAGTAATTCTTTTGATGGTATTTTCCTCTGAATTCAATTGAATTTACTTGCAATCCGTTGATTTTACTCCAAATCATTGCACTGTTAAAACTAACTTTTTTAAAGGCGAAAACATCGGTATTTAATCCGTAAGAGAAACCAGCTTTGTTGATGCCATTGGCAATATAAGTTGCGCCTAAGGTCCAGCCTAAGTTGAATTTTTCGAAGCGAATTCGATCATAACCAAAATTGAACTGGAATACAGATAAATTAGCGGTTGTTTTTTCGAATTTATCTCGTTCTATTAATTCACGATAATCGGATTGTATATAAAAATATTGAAAAGGCCTGAATTTTCCTTTCAAATGGTTTCCAAAAGAAGCGTTATTACTGTATAAAAAGTGGTTTTCTACATCAAATCGCATTAGATCTTTCAGTTCTTCCTCTTCTTCATTATATCTTTTATAATTTCCAGATTTGTTGTCAAAATAAGGACAAGGTGAAAGTTTGCTAAACAAATGATCTTCATTTTCGTAATCGCCAATTCCAGTATATAAAAAAACATAAAATCCTACCTTTGCAAAAAATGCTACAGCACTTAAATCATCGGTATTGTCGCTTTGTTTACTAGTTGTGGTAGTGTTTTGATAACTTGGTTCTGTTGGTAAAGGTGGTCGATTATCTTCTTTTCCAGATTTTAATTCGTCTTTTGATTTGTCAATTTTTTGAGCATGTAGTTGGCTCGAAAAAGTAAAAAGTAGTAGAAATATAGTGTTTTTCAGCATAGAAAGTTTTCGCAATTTGAACAAAAATAATGCCAATATATTTTATTTACAATCGCAATTGTCACCACAACCTTTTTTATTGGCTTTTTTCTTCCAGAAGAATTTTCTAACCAAAAACCCAACGGCTAAGGCTAAACAGATATAAGTTAAAATTTCTTGCATAATAATATAAATTCCAAAATTATCAACACAGATTATTAAAATTTTAATAATTTCTAAAATCTGTGTTTAAAAAAATTATTTCAGTGTTTGATAAGTAATTAAGGCTACAATATAAGCAAATCCACTCATGAATGCCAACTGAATTAAAGGCCATCTCCAAGAGTTAGTTTCTTTTTTTACAATGGCCAATGTACTCACGCATTGCATCGCAAAGGCATAAAATAATAGTAAGGAAACACCTGTGGCAAAATTGAAAATTTTATTCCCATTCGCATCAATATCTTCAGACATTTTCATTTTTATTGTGGTTTCTTCTTCACTTTGGCTTCCCACGCTATAAATAGTTGCTAAAGTTCCTACAAATACTTCTCGAGCGGCAAATGAACTCACTACGGCAATTCCAATTTTCCAATCATAACCTAAGGGTTTGATAACTGGTTCTATGGTTTTACCCATAATTCCGATATAAGAATTTTCTAATTTATAGGCGTTAACTTGGTTTTCAAAAGTTCCTTCTTGTAAACGAACATTAGCATTTTTTTGCGCAATTATTTCTTCTGCTTTATTAAAATTTCCTGGGCCATGTGAACCTAAAAACCATAAAACAATCGAAATTGCTAAAATTATTTTTCCAGCGCCTGTTACAAAAGCTTTAGTTTTTTCTAACACATTTAGTGCTACATTTTTAAACATTGGGACTTTATAACTCGGCATTTCTACCACAAAATACGATTTGCATTTAAGTTTCAAAATCTTATTTAAAATATAAGCAGAACCAATGGCTACAACAAAAGCCATTAGATATAAAGCCATTAATGTTAACCCTTGCAAACTGAAACCTAAAAAGCGTTTTTCGGGAATGATTAAGGAAATTAAAATGGCATAAACAGGTAATCTTGCGGAGCACGTGATAAATGGAGTAATTAAAATTGTAATTAAGCGCTCTTTCCAGTTTTCAATATTTCTGGCACTCATTATGGCAGGAATGGCACAAGCGGTTCCAGAAATTAAAGGCACAATACTTTTTCCTGATAATCCAAATCGACGCATGATTTTATCCATTAAAAATACAACACGACTCATATAACCACTTTCTTCTAAAACAGAAATGAATAAGAACAGAAAAGCAATCTGCGGAATAAAAATGACAATTCCACCAATTCCAGGAATGATACCATCGGATAATAAATCGGTGAATTTTCCTTGTGGCAAACTTTCTTTGGTATAAGCACTTAATTTAGAAAATGTTGTATCAATAAAATCCATCGGAATACTACTCCAATCAAAAATAGATTGAAAAATAAGCAGTAAAATTCCGAAGAAAATTAAATACCCAAACACTTTATGCGTTAAAATGTTATCTAACCTACTTTGAAAATCCGTCGCTTTAGATTTGTCAATTTTTTGTCCTATTTTCAGCGTATCATTAATAAATTGATAGCGTTTTATGGTTTCTTTTTGTTGTAATTTTTTTAATTCTGTGTGCGAACGCGTGAAGTTGTTTTCAATTTCGTTTCGTTCTAGGTTTAAGAAATTAACATCTTGTGTAATAACCAACCATAATTTGTAAAGTAACTGATTTGGGAATGCTTTTCGTAATCTATCGAAGTATTCAGGATCAATAGAACTTGCGTTTAAGCAAGCTTCTGTGGAAAGTGATTTGTAATTCAAAATCAATTCCTTAATTTTTTCAATTCCGATATTTTTACGTGAACTAATTAAAGCAATTTTAGTTTTTAATTCGGTTTCTAATAACGGAATATTTAATTCAATTCCCTTTTGTTTCATTCGGTCACTCATATTAATAACAAGTAGCGTCGGAATTTCAAGGTCTTTTATTTGTGTAAAAAGTAATAAATTTCGTTTTAAGTTTTCTACTTCAGTTACCACCACCGCAACATCTGGAAAATCTTCATCATTTTTATTTAGAAGCAATTCGATTACCACATTTTCATCAATCGAATTTGCATTTAAACTATATGTGCCGGGTAAATCAATAATCTTAGCTTTGGTAATTTGATTCAATTTTGAAATACCGGTTTTTTTATCAACGGTTATTCCAGGGTAATTTCCCACTTGTTGGTTCAGTCCTGTAAGATGGTTAAATACAGAAGTTTTTCCAACATTTGGATTCCCAATTAGCGCAACTTTTATCGTTTTTGGAGTCATTTATTTTATTGATTCTAGGCTGATGTAAATGGCTGAAGCTGTTTTTTTTCTAATCGCCACTTTCGAATCATTAATGTTAAAAAATAAGTGATCGCCCATTGGAGCAATTTGAATTAATTCAATATCATTACCTGGCAAACATCCCATTTCAATTAATTTTAATGGAATTTCGTCAATATTAATATCGGTAATTCGGGCACTTTGCCCTTTTTTTAAGATGGTAGCATTAGAATCGCTCACGAACTTATTTAGATTGAATTAAAATACAAAGATAAGTAATTCTTAAAATATAAACCTAACAATTATCATGTTTTGCAATTGCAATTTTATTTGTAATTTAGTGAATATATTTTACGAATAATAAATGAGCAGAACATTAGTCATTGGCGACATTCACGGCGGATTAAAAGCAGTAAAACAAGTTTTAAAAAGAGCAAATAGTACTTCCAAGGATACTTTGGTTTTTTTAGGTGATTATGTGGATGGTTGGAGCCAATCTCCAGAAACGTTGGATTTTTTGATTGATTTATCTCACCAACAAAATTGTATTTTCATTAAAGGTAATCATGATGAACTATTGTTGGATTGGTTAGAAAATCGACATGAAAACATAAATGAAGAAATGTGGTTTAAACATGGTGGGAAAGCTACAGTTGATGCCTATTTGAAAGTTTCAGATTCAGTTAAACAACAACATATTCAGTTTTTAAAAACTTTGCAAAATTATCATTTAGATGAACAAAACCGATTGTTTGTCCATGCTGGTTTTACCAATATGAATGGAGTGAAATTAGAGTTTTTTCCGAAGTTATTGTATTGGGATCGTACGCTTTGGGAAGTTGCTTTAGCATTGGATGAAGCTATGGATAAGAATTCAGAATTTTATCCGAAAAGATTAAAAATTTACTCTGAAATTTATATTGGTCATTCGCCTATTTCTAAAACTGCTAAGGTAGAGCCACTTTTTAAACACTCCATTTGGAATTTAGATACTGGAGCCGCTTTTAAAGGTGCGTTAACTATTATGGATATTGATTCAAAAGAATTTTGGCAAAGTGAGGTGTTGTCGGATTTATATTCAAATGAATTAGGTAGAAATTGAGGTGTATTTTTAAGTTGTAATTTACGCAGAACGAGAGAGCGAAAGTAAAACTTGTACTTTTTCATCTCTAAATCGCAAAGGATATGTCCCTTTTTTTAATAAATTATAGGCAGGATCTAATTCCATGTAAAGCATGAGATTGGTTTCAAAAATATAATCTTCTTCTTGTACAAATTCGGTATTTTCTATGCTAGTTTCCGATATGTTGTCCGAACCAAACAAGAAGGTTTGTTCTTCTTCAGATAACTTGTTTAAGTCTACTTCTAAAAGTATATAAGTGGATGTGATTTTTGTGTAATTAAATTTAGGCATACCATCTTTTTATAGTTACAATTATATTATTCCGAATTTTAAACGGAAAACTGTTTATTTAATTGAAAACTCAATCTAAAAATAAATGTGGTACAAGTATGATTATTCAAAAAACAACAAATGAAATACTACTCTTTAAATTTTGAATTCAATTTTATAAAGGTAAAAGTAGCATGGAGAGTTGTTATATAATTACGGTATTATCGTAAAAATTGTTAAATTCCTAACTGTTTTTTTTTAAAAATAAAAATCCGCCTGAAAATTTCAGACGGATTTTGTTCATTTGACAACCCCCCAGTTGTTTTATGAAAATTTACTATAGCAAAGATAGCGTAACAGAAGTATTTGAAGTTACGGCTCATCCGTAATTGTTGTTAAATTTTTTGTAAAAAAAATCCGCCTGAAAGTTTTCAGACGGATTATGCTCATTTAACAACCCCCCAGTTGTTTGATGAAAAATTTACCGGTATAAAGATAGTATTATGATTTTACTTACAATTACGGCTTTGCCGTAAAAGTTGTTAAATCTTCCTTAATGTTTTGCGGGTATAAATCCTTATACTCGAATTGTGCGCTTTATATTTTTAAACATACTGAATATCAGTGGTTTAAAAATTTAACAAATTTTACGGATTTGCCGTAAAATTAGAATTAGCCGATATTTTATTTTTATAAGATTATAATTCTATTATAATCTTATATCAAATTTGAGTTAAATTAAAATAAACAATAAATGTAATTTATATGATAAACATGACTTTAAAATCTTATTTTTTAACCTTTCTTATTTCTTTTTTAGGAGTTATTACTTGTACAGCTCAGGTTGGGGTAGGAACCACCACTCCCTTAGCTGCATTTGATATTACCTCCACAACAGATGGACTTTTGATTCCCCGAGTTGCTTTGTCTGCAACTAATGTGGCTACTGTTGTAACGCCAACAGTTTCTGAACTAGTTTACAATACTTTTACCTCTGCATTGGGGCCTAATCAGGTATCTCCAGGTTTTTATTATTGGAATGGCACATTATGGGTGCCGATTGCTAGTGGAAATCTTACTGCATGGTCATTAACAGGGAATTCAGGGACAGTAGCGACGACAAATTTTGTCGGAACTACGGATGCGGTTGATTTTGTTACAAGAACAAATAATACAGAGAAAGTTAGGGTAACTAGTGCTGGAAATGTAGGAATAGGAACTCCGAGTCCAGCAGCTAAATTGGATGTTGCTTCTGGAGTTACTACCGTAAATTCTGTAGTAAATGCTACTGGTAGTATTAATGATTTTTTACAATTTAATGTTCAAAATACAAGTACAGGTATTCAGGCTCAAAGTGGTTATTCCGCTACTGCAGATAATGGAAGTCCTACAACTGGTTTTGCTTGGGTAGGGATTAATAATTCAACTTTTAATTACCCAACAGCATACAATGTTGGTGTTGCAAACGATGTAAGTTTCGTTGGTAGTGGACAAGATATGTACGTAGCCAATGCCAATAATACCAAATCAATTATTTTTTCTACAGGTAGAGCAACAACTCCTTTTTTTAATGAAAGAATGAGAATTAGGTCTGATGGTAGTGTTGGAATTAACTCAACTGGTGCCGCTTCAGAGAAACTTAAAGTGGTTCATAGTGGCGCTGGGAATGATGCTATTAACGCGGTAAATAATGATGATAATGTTGGTAAAGGAAATGCAGTATGGGCTACAAACAGTAATGCAACCGGAACAAGTATAATTGCAAGCGCAGGTGCTACACCTCCAAGTGTTTTGCCAACTACTGGGGCGGGTATTTCAGGTTCTCATGTTGATGGATACGGAGTATATGGTTCAACAGGCAACGGTGATCCTTCAAATGCTTCTCATAACGGTCATGCAGCTGGTGGTTTTTTATTGGATAATGACAATAGTGTTGCTACTACTGGTTCCAGTGCTTTCGCAAAATTAGCTGGTAAAGATAATGCGTCACCAAATGGTATTTTAACAGCTCAAAATGTATTGTATGGAGGATATTTTCAAGGTGGTGTTAGTGCACAATCTTATTCTTATGCGGGTTTGAAATACAATCACACTGGAGCTGGAGCTGGTGGAACAGATTATAAGGTAATTGGAAACGGAGTAGCATCCACAATAATTCTTGATGAAAATAAAATGCCACGTGTTATGTTTTGTCCTGAAGCTCCAGAAGTATTGTTTGAAGATTATGGAATTTCAAAACTAAGCAATGGTGAAGCTTTTATTACATTAGATAAAGTTTTAGCTTCTTCTATGAAAATTGATGAAAAACACCCTTTAAAAGTTTTTATACAGTTAGAAGGAGATTGTAATGGTGTTTTTGTTACCGATAAATCGAATGTTGGATTTAGAGTAAAAGAATTAAATAATGGAAAAAGTAATGTTAGCTTCTCATGGCATATTGTGGGAAGTAGAGCCGATAGTAAAGATGCTAATGGCGTGATTAATTCTGAATTTGAAAATTTAAGATTACCAATTGGTCCAACTAAGTTGAAACAAGATGTTCTTTTAGAGAAATCTAATTCTAGACAGAAATAATAAGTCATTTAATAAAGGTTACTAAATTTAACTGTGTCAAAAATATTTTGACACAGTTTTTTTTGAATCATAACGTTCTTAAGAATAATTGATTATGACTTATAATAGTTTGATTTTGAATTAGTTTTTTGCTTTGAAAGTTCTTTCTACTTGTTGAACTAGAGCTTTAACGAAGTATGAAAATTCACAAAAAAAATCCGCCTGAAAATTTCAGACGGATTATGCTCATTTAACAACCCCCCAGTTGTTTGATGAAAAATTTACCTTTATAAAGGTAGTATTAACCTTTCAATTTGAATTACGGCTTTGCCGTAAAAAATGTTAAAAGTTATATAAAACCTTGTTTTTTTGCTTCATTGATAAGTTCTTCATCTGTACATTTATTGATAAAGAAGAAATCTTTAATTTTTGATTTTCTTTTTTCTACTGTACTATCGCTTATTCCTAATTGTGTAGCAATGGTTTTGTTTTTAAATCCTTGTGCTAACAAAACTATGATTTGCCTGTTAATACTATCTAAATAATCTTCTCGATTCAATAAATCTTTCATGTTTTCAGTTACCGTTGTGCTGTAATAGGTTTTTCCTTGTATGATGTCATGAAAAGCATCCAGTAACACTTCGCCTGAAGCATCACTTTTTATGATTAATCCATTTGGTTTGGCATGATGAATGATGTCATAAATAATAAAGGTTTCAGCATGTGCGGTTAACATCACAATTTTTGCTTTAGGTTGAAATTCTCTTGCCAAAATAGCTAAATCTTCACCAGATTTTATGTTTTGTTCGTGATAAGGCGGTAAACTCCGATCTAATAAAATGAAGTCGAAATAATTGGCGTATTCCGGATTAGTAATCGTGTTATACGCATCTTCACAATTATAACAAAATGTTGGCATAAGCTCTATGCCTTCATTGTTGAAACCTAAAATGGATAAATATCCGTTTAGGATAGCGGGATGATCATCGACCAATAGAATGTTTGAATTCATCTGTTTTAATTTATTGTCAGAAAAGTACTAATTATATTTGAAATTGCAAGCATATTTTAGTGCCTTTATTTCGGGTTGTTTCTAAAAGAAATTTTCCATTGATTTCTTCCATTCTTTTTTTCATGTTATTTAAACCGATTCCTTTTTTATTAGTTCTAGGATTAAATCCAATTCCGTTATCTGTAATGGTTATAAGAATTTCATTCTCATTTTTATTCATACTCAAATTTACTTTTGAAGCTTTGGCATACTTGTCGATATTTTGTAAGGTTTCTTGAATAATTCTATAAATGTTTATTTTGATGTTATTGTCTATGATGTCCCAATCAATTCTTTCGTCAATTTGTAATTTAAAGTCTATATTAGAATGATTTTTAATCATTGTAAATAAATTTTCAACTATGGATATGAAAGTCACATTGTCGTCAAATAAATTTTGATTCAAATCATGCGCAATTTTTCTAATTTCTTTTTCTATGTTTTGAATTTCATCTATATGTGCTAAACACTGTTTAATTGTATCTTCATCTTGTTTTTTCTTCAAAATGAATAAGTTCAATCGAATTCCAGCGAGTTTGCCCATCACACCATCATGTAATTCTTGAGAAATTCTGTTTTTCTCATAGTATTTACCCTCTTCAATTCGTTGTTGTTGGGTTAACATGAGTTGGTAAATTTCCTCTTTCGTCTTTTGTTGTTGTTGAATGTATTTAAGTTCTTTATTTTTTAGGTTTCTTGATTTGATAGAATAAAATAAAAGAATTAGTAAGATGATTACAATTGCAATAGTTGAAACCGATCGTAATCTTTGAATAATCTGTACATTTTCTTTTTCAATTAATTTATTTTTTGAAATAATTTCGTTCGTTTCATATTCTATTCGAGCGAATTTTTCTCTAGTTTGTCTTTCAATTAAAAATAAGCTATCTTTTAAACTAATTATTTTTTGAAGATAACCTGTGTTTCTCGGTTCAGTTAGGGATAATTTCTCTAGCGCATTTAATTTGTCATCCACTAATTTGGAAGCATACACCTTTTTAAAATAAAGATTGGCTTTTAAAGTATCATTCAACGCAAGAAAATATTCACCTATATATAAGTTGGATGTGTTTTTAATAGGCTCAAAATTTAAACTATCGCCAATTTTTAAAGTTTCTTCAAATTCCTCAATGCATGACATTTCACCTAGTTTTAATTTTGCATAACCAAAAAAGTTTTTAAGATAAGCATAGGTGCTAATTTCCAAAGGCTTTAAATTCTTTATAGATAGTCCTTTTTGTGAATGATAATATAATTTTTCATACTCTTTGTTTCTTCTGTAAACCCCGCAAAAATTGATATGATTTTGCGCATTTAAAATTGGATAATAGGTGTTTTTTCTTAAGTTTTTTAGCGTGTTTTTGGCTAAATCAAAATATTCTAATGCTTTTTTGAAATTCTTCATCCCTAATTCAGACAAGCCAAAAAGTGAATAACATTCAAAAATATATTCGTAATTATTTATTTTTTTTGCGTTTTTTAATGCGATGTAGATATTTTTCTGTGATTCCAGAAATTGATTTTGATAATATAATACTCGACCTAAATCTTTATATATTTCTGTTTTTAGTTTGATGTCTTTTATAGAAAGCGTAAAACTTCTTGCTTTATTGTAATAATAAAAACAGCTATCCAAGTTGAATTTTTCATAATAATAGCCGCCTAAATTATAGTTGCATTTGGCTATGGTTATCGAATCGTTAACGGCTATGGCTTCTTTTTGAATTCGTAAAGTTGTTTTTTTATATTCTTCAAATAAATTTAAATTATAGTATCTGTTTGCAACTTTAAATTCATAGTGTTTGTGAAGACTGTCCGATTCAATATTTTTTAAAAGCGAATTAACACTGTCAGTAAATGCTAAACGTAACTTTTTATCAAGTAAATCGTTATTTGCCTTTACTAACAGTGTGTCTATTTTGTTGTATAGTTCTATTTCGTTTTTCTCTGTGGAATTTTTACATCCAAAAATTAAGATACAAATGAATAGAATTAAAATGTTTCTCCTAATTTTCATTAAATCGATATATCCACAAATTTAGGACTTTTAAATTTGGTATCAGAATATTTTAGTCTTTTTTAGGTTTAATGGGTTCGGATATGCTATCATTTAGTTTGTTGATAGAATCTCTGCAAGTGGTACAGTCACGAAAAGTGTTTTTGCTATTCAAAGTAGTTTTGCTTGTGTTCGGGCTGTACGTTTGGTCGTCTTCAGTTGAACAAGACACCATTGTAGCCATAATAATTCCAGATAAAAGAACAATTTTTTTCATAGTTATTAGTTTTAATTATTTTTGTTTGGTAAATTGTTTTTTATTGATTTTTTTAACAATTGTTTAGGGATTAAATGGCATTACAAAATTAATTCTGTCTTGTTAATTTTTATTACGGCTTTGCCCTAAAAAATGTTAATTTTATTTATTTTTGTAGAGAATTTAAAAAGAGAAATATGAAAAAATTAGTTCTTATTGTGTTTTTAGGAGTAGGGTTTTTGGCCAATGCACAAGCCTATAAGGGTA
>Ga0156297_1005_pt1 | contig 11201 bp, 7 predicted proteins | sample RifCSPlowO2_12_FD_107945 | JGI IMG/M metagenome (GOLD analysis project Ga0156297, IMG submission 107945) | Flavobacteria bacterium RIFCSPLOWO2_12_FULL_31_7
GAATTAGTTTCCAAATCAAATAACAGAATCGTAATTATGCCTGGTGGTGGTTTACGTTCGACAAATATTTATTTTTTACAAGAAAAAACAAAAGCTATTTTTTATCATTCTTCTGCCATTACGGATGGAAGTGAAACCGCCAATCCAGAAGAAGTAAAACAATTAAAAAGCAAATTGAATGGTTAAGAATTTCTTCCTTTTACTATTAAATTTATGTTTTGGTCTTGTATCTGCACAAAATTCCTATCGCAATTTGTCAAGCGAAAATTGGACGTTCAACAAACAAAACGATTCTCAAAAAAATAAAGCGAAAGTTCCTGGAACCATTCATACCGATTTATTAGAAAACAAACTCATTCTTGATCCTTTTTTAGGTACGAATGAAAAAGAATTACAATGGATTGAAAAGGAGAATTGGGAATATGAAACGAAATTCAACCTTTCAAAATCGGAATTAAAAAACCAAAATATCGATTTACTTTTTGAAGGTTTAGATACCTATGCGACCATTTATCTGAATGGTAAGTTGTTGTTGGAAACTGATAATATGTTCCGAACTTGGAATAAATCGGTTAAGGATAAATTGAAAATCGGAGAAAATCACTTGAAAATTATTTTTAAGTCGGCATCGAATTTCGGTAAAGAAGAAGCAAAGAAATTACCATATACTTTACCTGGCGAAGAAAAAGTTTTCACTCGAAAAGCGCAATATCATTTCGGTTGGGATTGGGGACCACGATTTGTAACCTGCGGAATTTACAAACCTATAAAACTTCATTTTTGGAATGATATTCAGATTGAAAATGTTAGATATGAGCAAGATAGCTTAACCGACGAACTAGCTTTACTTAATTTTAAAATTTCTCTGAATTGTGAAAAAGCTGGAAATTATAAGTTGAAAATCAATTCTGAAACTAAAAATATCGAATTAAAAAAAGGTCAAAATACAATTGAATTTCCAATCGAAATTACAAACCCAAAACGTTGGTGGTGTAATGGTTTGGGCGAAGCAAACTTATATGATTTTCAAATAAATCTTTCCAAAAAGAATAAAATTAAAGATTCAAAAAAATTGAATATTGGCTTACGAACTATCGAATTAATTCAAGAAAAAGACGAGGTAGGTAAAAGTTTTTATTTCAAAGTAAACGGAAAACCCGTTTTTATGAAAGGTGCGAATTATATTCCGCCAGATAGTTTTTTACCACGAGTTACGGATTCCACTTATAATGCAATAGTGAAAAATGCGGTCGATGCGAATATGAATATGATTCGCGTTTGGGGTGGCGGCGTGTATGCTGACGACGTTTTTTATGATGCTTGTGATAAAAACGGAATTTTAGTTTGGCAAGATTTTATGTTTGCTTGCGCGATGTATCCGAGTGATGAAAAGTTTCTAGAAAGCGTAAAACAAGAAGTAGTTGACAATGTCAATCGTTTGCAAAACCATCCAAGTATTGCACTTTGGTGTGGGAATAATGAAAGTGATGAAGGCTGGAAAAATTGGGGTTGGCAAAAACAATACAAATATTCCGAATCGGATTCAACAGCTATTTGGAACGGTTATAAAAAATTATTTCACGAAGTCATTCCGCAAACTTTAGATAGTTTATTATCGAAAGAAAAAAACAGTTATTGGCCATCTTCTCCGTCAATTGGCTGGGGAAGAAAAGAAAGTTTACTGCAAGGCGACTCTCATTATTGGGGCGTTTGGTGGGGAATGGAACCTTTCGAAATTTATAAGAAAAAAGTAGGTCGATTTATGAGTGAATATGGCTTTCAAGGCATGCCGAGTTTAGAAACTTTCTCGAAATTCACGAATTCCGACAACTTTAATTTGGATTCTGAAGTGGTTAAAGCACATCAAAAACACAATACGGGTTACCAAACCATTCAAACGTATATGGAACGCGATTATAAAGTTCCAACAAAATTTGAAGATTATATTTACGTTTCGCAATTGCTGCAAGCAGAAGGCATGAAAACCGCCATTGAAACCCACAGAAGAGCGAAACCCTATTGCATGGGAACATTGTTTTGGCAATTGAACGATTGTTGGCCAGTTACTTCTTGGAGTTCAGTGGATTATTACGGAAATTGGAAAGCAGTTCAGTATCAAGCTAAAGAAAGTTTTGAAAATATTTTGATTTCAGTAAATGCAGAAGAAAACCAATATAAAGTTTACATTATAAATGATGAACTCAATGCTATAAAAGAAAAACTAGAATTGCGACTTATAGATTTTAAAGAAAGATTACTTTGGGAAAAAATTATTGAAGTTAAAGTAGAACCTAATTCTTCGAAAGTTTATTTTCAAATGGATAAAAAAGAACTGGAGAAATTCAATTTGAAACAAATTGTTTTGAATTTGAAATTTAATACTGCAAAAACCAATTACTTTTTTGAAAAACCTAAAGATTTATTATTAGAAAAACCTATTATACTAATTAAAAAAATTGATGAAACAACTATTGAAGTTTCCACAAATGTTTTAGCTAAAAATGTTTTTCTTTTTCAAGAAGGCACTTTTTTTGATGATAATTATTTTGATTTATTACCAAACGAAAAACGAATTCTAAAATTATCAAAACCAGCAAAAGATATAAAAGTTATGTCGTTGTTTGATACGATGAAATAAAAAGATTTACGTTTGTCAAGCTGAATTTATTTAACTTCGTTGAATCTTCGATTTCAGCTTCTAATTCTAGATTTAAGATTCTGAAACAAGTTCAGAATGACAATTTCGTAATAAAAAAAAACCTTGATTTCTCAAGGCTTCTATATGTTAAAACAATCCGTTTATTTCGGCATCAATCTTTTGAATGATTGCTCCTAAATCTTCTGGATTGTTTACGTAATCAATATTGTCTACATCAATAATTACTAATTTACTTTTGTCATACGTTTGAATCCAAGCTTCATATCTTTCGTTTAATCGACTTAAATATTCGATAGAAATCGTATTTTCATAATCGCGTCCACGCATGTGAATTTGCTTTACTAAATTCGGAATGGAGCTTCGTAAATAAATCATTAAATCTGGCGGACCAACCAAATCTTCCATCAAATCAAAAAGCAATTTATAATTGGTATAATCACGATTGGTCATTAAACCCATTGCGTGCAAATTGGGTGCGAAAATAAAAGCATCTTCGTAAATGGTTCTATCTTGAATGGTTTTTTTACCTGTTTTTCTAATTTCTAAAATTTGTCTGAAACGACTATTCAAGAAATAAATTTGCAAGTTGAAACTCCATCTTTCCATAGAATGATAAAAATCGTCTAAATACGGATTATCGTCTACGTCTTCAAAATGCGCTTCCCATTTAAAATGTTTGGCTAACATTTTGGTTAAAGTTGTTTTTCCAGCTCCAATATTTCCTGCAATAGCTATGTGCATATTTTATTTTTTAATTTTATAGGTACTTATTTGATAGTTGGTAAAAATAGACAAAATTCCATCCTTATAGAAGAAATTTTCAATCATTTTTTCATCGATTGCAATATTTACTGACATCTGATTTTCAACAGAATAATAATATAATTTATCTTCAAAAACATAAAACAAATCACTTTTGTCAGAAAAAATTACTCTTTCAAAAGGTGGAACTTTTCCTAAACTCACTATTTTTCCAAATTTATTAATAGAAAACAACTCGTTTTCTATATCAATCCAGTATAAATAACTATAATCAGAATGCGCGTGTTTAATTGTTTTATTTATCGGATTAGATAGCAATTTAATTCGGTTTGAGTTTAAATTAACTAAACCTAATTGCTGACTTAAACTATCATAAAACCACAATTCATTTTGTGAAGCAGGTTTTAAAAATTCGCAATTAATTTCCGAAAAAATTGTAGTATTAATTTCATTGAACTGCGCATCTAACAAAACAAAAGCGTTATTTTGCTTATAAAAAACAAGTGTTTGTAACATGTTAAACGTTTCTACGCCAGTAATTTTCCCGAATTTATTATTCGTATAATTTAACGTGTCTTTTTCATTAATCTTATATAAATTATTGCTCGTAGCAAAATAATTATTTCCAGAAATATCATTTCCCCAGAAAAAATCATACTTAGCCGACTTCACTCCTACTTTCTCAAAATCAACATTTTGAGCAAAAGAGCCATACGATACTAAAAGAAAAACAAATAAAATTCTCATAAAATTAATATTAACACAAAAATAACAAATAAACATGTAACTATTTCTGGTTTTTGTTGTCTAAATAAATAACAAAAAAGAAAAACATAACAAAACGTATGAAAAAAATATTTTTAGCTATACTGAGTTTATCCACTTTTATAGCCTCTGCACAAAAAGATTTCCAAGGAATGGCGGTTTATGAATCTAAAACTTCTACAGCAGATTTTGCTAAAAATTTCGAAGGAAACAAAGAGATTACTCCAGAAATGAAAACGCAAATCATGGAAAGAATGAAGAAAATGTTTGAAAAAACGTTTATTCTGAATTTCGATAAATCGGCTTCTATTTATAAAGAAGAAGAAAAATTAGATGCTCCAGGTCAAAACGGTGGCGGAAGAATGATGGCTAGCTTTATGGGAGGTGGCGGAACATACTACAAAAACGTAAAAGAAAAACAATATACTGTTGATAAAGAAGTTTTTGGAAAAGAATTTTTAATTAAAGATTCGTTACCCAATTTAAAATGGGTTTTAACGGATGAAACTAAAAAAATTGGTGATTATACTTGTTTTAAAGCAACGGCTGTAAAAGAAGCAAGTAAATCTGATTTTAGAAACTACAGGAGAAAAGACGAAAAGAAAAAAGAAGTTGCAAAACCAGAAGAAGTTAAAAAAAACGAAGTAGCTTCTACAGAAAAGAAAGACGAAAAGAAAACTAACTTTTTTGACGAAATAGATTTACCAAAAGAAATTACAGTTACCGCATGGTATTGTCCAGAAATTCCTGTAAATCAAGGTCCTGATGAATATTGGGGCTTACCAGGTCTAATCATGGAAGTGAATGACGGAAAAACGGTTATCATGTGTTCAAAATTGGTGATGAATGTGAAAGATAAAATGGAGATTAAAGCGCCAACTGGTGGCGACAAAGTAACTCAAAAAGAATTTGACGACATTATGATCAAGAAAATGAAAGAAATGAGTGAAATGGGTGGTGGACCTGGATCAAGAGGCGGAATGCACATCAGAACTAGATAATTATAAACAAAAACTAAGTCGCCTTTATTGGCGACTTAAATTTATATTACAATTTTAATACTCCATGAAAAAAATATTTTTACTATTAGCCATTTTACTTTCAGGCTCAATTTATGCTCAATCTGTAAAAGTTACAGGAATTTTAAAAGATACCGATAATTTAGTAATAGAAACAGCCAATGTTATGGCGGTAAACCAAGCTACAAAAGCTATGGATGCTTATAACATTACCAGTGAAAAAGGAGAATTCTCTTTAAATTTAAAACCCAACACAGAATATGTCATTAAAGCAGGATATATAGGATATGCGCCTTTTGAGAAAAAAATTACAACTACAAAAGAAAACATGACTTTTGATATTGTTTTAACTAGTGCGAATACTATTGAAACGGTAGAAATTGTTAAAGAAATGCCCGTTCGAATTAGTGGTGATACAATTATTTATAATTCGGATTCGTTTACCAACGGAACAGAAAAAAAATTAGAAGATGTATTGAAAAAATTACCTGGTGTTTCAGTAAATAAAGATGGAGAAATTGAAGTAGAAGGTAAAAAAGTACAAAAAGTAATGGTGGAAGGAAAAGATTTTTTTGATGGTGATACAAAAATCGCTACCAAAAATATTCCAGCGGATGCTTTAGATAAAATTCAGGTTTTAAGAAATTATAATGAAGTTTCTAATTTAAAAGGATTAGAAAACAATGAAGACAATGTGGCGTTAAACATCAAACTGAAAGACGGAAAAAAGAATTTTTGGTTTGGCGATATGATGGCTGGTGCTGGAGTTGGAGATACTGAAGACAGAAGTATTTTAAATCCGAAATTGTTTTATTATAGTCCGAAATACAGCGTCAATTTAATTGGAAATTTAAATAACATTGGAGAATTACCATTAACCATGCAAGATTACTTCAAGTTTACGGGTGGTTTTAAAAACATGATGAAAAAAGGCGGTTCTAATTTCAATGTAACTTCAAACGATTTGGGAATTATGGGAATGAGAAACAATCGTGCGAAAAATATTGATGCGAAATTTGGCGCTGCTAACTTCTCTTATAATCCTTCAAAAGCATGGACCATTAGTGGATTCGGAATTTATTCGTACAACAAAACGGATTTACAAACAGACAATATTTATAATCGTACCGATAAATTACCAAACGGAACAACAGTAAGTGTAACCGAAAATCGCCAAGACATTTCAAAACAAAAAACCAATTTAGGTTTGTTTAAAATTAGTTCTAGTTATGTGCCTTCTACAAAAATGCATTTAGACTATGATGCTTTGTTAAAAACGTCTGACCAAATGGAAAGTCAGAATGTATTTTCAAGTTTACAAGGTAATATCTTTACAGAAAAAAATCAAAAACCTTTATCGATCAGTCAAAATTTAAATTATTATTACACATTGAACGATAAAAATGTTTTCGCTTTCGAATTACAGAATTTATTCCAACAAGAAGATCCATTTTACAACGCGAATTTACAATTCCAACCTTTCTTTTTATCAGGGTATAACACCACTCAAACAAGAAATGATGTCAATCAAAACCGATTTGTAAAAACAAACAAAACAGATGCAAAGTTTGATTATTATTACATGATTACACCAAAAAGCAATCTTAATGTAACTATTGGAAATACCTATTCGTACCAAAATTTCAACTCTAATATGTTTCAAATTTTAGACAATGGAACACGAAACAATTTAACAGACAGTTCAAACACAAACGATGTGAATTACGCTTTTAACGATGCGTTTGTTGGTTTACACTATAAGATATTAACAGGTAAATTTACTTTCAATCCGGGAGTTTCGTTACACCAATTTAACACAAACGACACCCAATTAAATAGCTCAAATAAAATGAGTTTCAACAGAGTGTTACCTGATTTTTATGCGTTATGGCAAATTAAAAAATCGCAATCGTTAACCTATAATTTTTCGTTAACTAATAATTTTACAGACATTAACAAACTAGCACAAGGTTATGTATTTTCAAATTACAACAGCTTATATAGTGGAAATCGTTTCTTAGAAAACTCTATTTCACAAGTGCATTCGTTACGTTTCTTTAAGTTTAGCATGTTTAACATGGAAAATGTTTTTGCTAATTTAACCTATACGAAACAAACTGATATTATTACTAACCGAGCGTTGTTAACTGGTGTAAATCAGGTTTCGAGTTCTGTGAACATCAACTCAAATTTTCCAAACGAATCACTTTCAGGAATGTTTAATTATGGTCGTTCTTTTGCAAGATTTTTCAAAGCAAATGGAGGTGCGAGTTTATCATGGAATAAAAACAATAACATTCGTGTAAATCCAGATAATTCAGAATTTATTCAGAATACTGAAAATTATATCCAAAACTATAATATCGGATTTTCTACCAATTTAAAGAACTTACCCAACATTGATTTGTCTTATAATTATTCTATTAGTGATTCGCAAGTGCAAACTTTTTACGTAGACAATCCTTCAATAACTTTAGAATATTTCTTTTTAGATGCATTCTCATTTACAGCAGATTACGACTTCTATCACAACAGAAACAAAGCTAAAACGATTGATACAGAATATGATTTCTTAACGGCATCCTTATCGTATCAGAAAAAAGACAGTAAATTAGAATACAAGTTAAGTGCTACAAATTTACTTGACACCAAATCATTAAACGACAATAGTTTTAATGCTTTAGGTGGTTCTACAAACTTCTCTAGTTACTATGTACAACCGCGCTATGTAATTTTAAGCTTGAAATACAATTTATAAGAAATTAAACCTCATAAAAATAAGAAAATCCTGAGCAAAAAAAGCTTGGGATTTTTTGTTTTCCTTTTAAAAAAAATGATACATTTACATAAAATTTAGACCAATTAACAAATGAAAAAACTGCTTTTAATTCTTGCTTGTACTTTACAATATGTAAACGCACAAAATACTATTGTAGGTGAATACATTAGTACAACAAAAAATTCTAATGGTATTAAATTATTTTTTTCAGAAGACAACACCTATCAAATAGCTGTGTTTTCTGGTAAATATAAAATAGTAAATGACTCGCTTATTTTAGAAAATGACAGTAAAGAAAATTCATTTAATTTACTTTTCGAAAAAGGGAAAAAAGCTTCAAATAAATTAATTATAAAAGCAACACCCTACAATTATTATTCGTTATTCAATACGGAATATTTAGGAGTTCAAAAAACGGAAAACTCTGAAATTGAATACAAGCTATTTAAAGATTATTTTGATGAAAATGATTTAGAAGAATATACGGAAAGCATCTACAAAGCTGTTGAAAACGGAAGTAAAGACACCGAAAACACTGCAAACAATCCAGAGAAAAAATTAAGTTTTGAAATAGAAAGAGCTTACGCACTTTACTTTGTTAAATACAAAGAAAAAAAATCTAATATTGAAAAATATATCATTCCGAATGATGTAAATAGTATTGATGTTACCATTCAAGACAACTATTTATCCGATTTAGAATTGTCTGGTAAAATAGAAAATGATAAAAGCATTATCTTTTTAACCGATGGTAAAAGTCCAATAAGTTTCATTAAAAAAAGCGCTGTAAAAAAACCAGAATTCGTAATTCCAAGCACAAAAACATCTGAAAAAAAGTGGTCTTTTCCAGGGATGAAAAACTTAGACGATGATTATGGATATGATTATGATTCAACTACAGTTGTTGTAGATACTGCAGTAGCCTACACATCTAATGATTTCAAATTTAACGCTAAAGTGGAAAAAAACTTTAAAGAAGCTTTATTAAATCTAAAAAAAGACACGCTTTCAAAACACTTATTTGTATATTACAATTTGAATGATAAAAAAGCCGAAAAAAACTTTAATGACATGATTGAAGAATACAATATGAGCATAGGCAGTTCGATGTATTCAGAATATGATGCTTCATATGATAATTTTAATTTCTATTTAGCTACAAAAAGTGACGAATCATTTTTTAAGAAAAAAAACATAAAAGATAAATCATTTGTAATTATAAATAAAGAAGGAAACATTCTTGCCACTTCTGAGAAAAAAATTAGTGATATTACTTACAGTTTAATTTATGACAGCTCCTACATTAAAGGAAAACTAAATCAAACTGAAAACTCTATTCAACTAGCCAATTCAATCGCAAATAAAAAAACAAACATTCCTGAATTAACTAAAACATTGAATTCGAATTATAAAGATTTTTTTACTTCAAATTATTACTATAATAACAATTATAATGATATAGTAGAAACTAAAACCATTGATACTGAAGTTATGTCAGATGAAGCTAGTGTTACGGTTGACAGTGCCGCTGCAGCTTATGAAAACAATGATTTTAAATATTATAAATCTGAAATTTCAGAAAAATTATTAGCAGAAAAATTAAATACTATTTTTGAATACTACAATTCTAAAAACATTGTAAATAACGAATTGATTACCATTTTAATTGGAGAAATTTCAGAAAATCACACCAATTTTAATTTGTTTAAAAATGTTAACAACACCAACAACAAACAAGAAATTAAGTATATTAATTACATTTTAAAATATAACGAAAATCAAAAAAACAAAACAAAAATAGCCGTTTTTTTAAATGGTTTTCTTACCCAAAAAGAAACAAACAATCCTGATATCACAACATATAATGCCATTGCAAATAGTTTAATTGCATATTCTGAAAATAATTTCTCAATAATTCAAGCAGCTATAAATAACTATGGAGAGCAAGATTCAGAAGAAGGCAATAAATTAGTGGATTTATATTATAATACATTAGTTAACGACAAACCAATTTTTGAAAATATAGATACGCAGTTTAATAATCAGAGTGCTGATTTTGATTACACTATGGATTGGGCGGGTTTTAAAAATCAAATTAATGCTTTATTTAATGAACAAGCTTGGAATATTTTTGAATTGAAAAAAACAGAAGACTTTGAAAGAGCAATTAAATGGTCAGAATTATCAAACATCGTTGAAAAAAACAATGCGTATTCTTTAGATACATTAGGACAATTATATTATGCTGTAGGAAGAAAACAGGAAGCTATTGCTATTCAAACTAAAGCAGTTACCGTTGCAAAAGAGCTTGGCATAAACTCAGAAGAATTTGAAGAAGCATTAAAAAACATGAAAAAATAAAAACAAACAAAAATCCCGTTCTGATTTTTAGAACGGGATTTTTTTATACTTTCATTTTTGCAAACTGATTGATTTTTTGTTGGATATCTTGATGAGACACATTGAAATCGTACAACAATCCAAACAATTCCACAGAAGCCAATTTCCCAATAAAGTAGGGATTCTCGTGGCGTAACATATAATCTAAAGCGGCATCATCTAATTGTAAATTATGAGCAACATAACCGTTTTTGAAAAATTCTTTGGCAAAACGTACCCCATTTAATCCGTCAATTGGCAAACCATTTTTCTTTTTGGCTACTAAATTTTGAGGTAAATATTTTTTGGCTACTTCTCTAACAATCCATTTATCTGTAATAAAAGGATGTTTTTTATTATGTAATTGTGTGGTCCAACGTGTTTTGTATTCTAAAGGTAAGTTTAAACCGAATTTCACTACATCTTCATGTAAAAATGGAAAACGTACTTCAATAGAAGAAATCATACCCATTCTGTCGTTTCTATACAATAAAGCTTGCAAGTGTTTTTGCATCATTTCAAAAGAATCTAAATAATACTTTTGTTCTTTTTTAGATACAAATGAAAACAATTCAGCACCTTCTTCATATAACATTTCACTTTTATAACCATTGGCTAATCGGACATTGAAACTATCTAAAACAGACGCTTCTGAAGGAAATAAATAATTATTTAAAGCTGGATATATTTTGTAAATTTTCTTTAAAATCTCTTGAGGCAATAATAACGCCTTTTTGTAGCGTGCTGCCATTAATTTCGAATATCCTAAAAACAATTCATCAGAACCTTCTCCACAAATTACAGCTTTTACTTGATTTTGTCTTTCTAAATTTTCCAC
>Ga0156297_1150_pt1 | contig 11119 bp, 10 predicted proteins | sample RifCSPlowO2_12_FD_107945 | JGI IMG/M metagenome (GOLD analysis project Ga0156297, IMG submission 107945) | Flavobacteria bacterium RIFCSPLOWO2_12_FULL_31_7
AAAATCATCTGCATTTTGATGTACAATTAATCCTTTACCTAAAATATCTTTAGTTGGGTCGCCGCAACCGATACACCATTCATCTGTTTCTAAAAGAATGTAACCTTTTCCATTTTGATCTGCTGTAAAGTTTCCAATGTCACCTTTATGACATTCACCTTCGCCCCATTTTCCATGTTTTTTGAAAGTCGGATTCCAATGTCCGCCTGCAGAAGCAGCATCAACAGAAGAACAATCCGATTTTTCATGTATGTGAATCGCGTGTACTCCTGGAGTTAATCCAGAAATATAGGCTTCAAATTTTACTTTACCATTTTTTTCTTTGAAAGTTGCAAATCCAGAAACCGTACTGTTGCTTTTTGGTTCTAAATTGATTTTTAATTCGTTACCAATTGTTTTTGTTGAGGGTTTACAGCTATTAAAGGCTACCATTATAACTCCTAGGTATATAAAAATGCTTTTCATAAAAAGTTGATTTAAATTGAAGTTAAAGGTAATAAAAAATCCTGTAAGAATTTAAATCTCTTACAGGATTACTTCATTATTATTGTACTTTCCAGAAATCTCAGTACAACATTTCTAAAATGATTATTATTTCAAGGTTTCAAAACTTCTTTTTACAAAAGCCGTTAATTCTTCACCTTTTAATAATCCTTGTGATAATTTTGCTAAGTCTAATGCATTTTTTACTAATTCCTTTTGCGCGTCGTCTTTAGCATGTAAAATTGAATTGGCTAATTCTGAATTGGCATTTACGACTAAATTATACATTTCTGGCATATTTCCCATTCCGAACATTCCTCCGCCACCACTTTGACTCATTTCTTTCATACGACGCATAAATTCTGGTTGCGTGATGATAAATGGCGTTGCATCGCTGTCTAAAGATTCTAATTGTACTGAATAGGCTTTCGGAATTACCGCTTCTAAAGACGTTTTTAAAGTTTCTTTTTCGCTATCTGATAATTTAGAAATTTGCGTTTCTTCTTTATTGATTAATTTATCAATATGATCAGCATCTACACGAGCAAAAGTTAGGTTTTCATTATCTGCTTCTAATTTCTGAATTAAGTGCGAAACAATTGGCGAATATAACAATAAAACTTGGTAACCTTTTGCTATAGCAATATCTATATAACTGTGTTGCGCCTCTTTGTTAGAAGCGTATAAAATAACCAGTTTTCCGTCTTTATCTGTTTGTAAATCTTTTGTAGCTTCTTTTAATTCGGCTAAGGTATAATGTTTGTTTTCTGTTGTTGGATATAAAACGAAATCTCCCGCTTTTTCATAGAATTTTGGTTCAGAAAGCATTCCGTATTCTAAGACAATTTTAATATCGTTCCATTTTGCTTCGAAATCTTCACGGTTTTCATTGAATAACGCTTTTAATTTATCAGCCACTTTTCGAGTGATATAATTTGAAATTTTCTTTACATTACTATCCGCTTGTAGGCCAGAACGAGAAACGTTTAGTGGAATATCTGGAGAATCTACCACACCTTTTAACATCAATAAAAATTCAGGAACAATTCCTTCTACGTTATCAGTGACAAAAACCTGATTTTGGTACAATTGAATTTTGTCTTTCTGAATTTGTAAATCTGAACCTAATTTCGGGAAATATAAAATTCCAGTTAAGTTGAACGGATAATCTACATTTAAGTGAATATTGAATAAAGGTTCTTCAAATTGTGAAGGATATAATTCTCTATAAAAACTTTTATAATCTTCGTCTTTTAATTCTGTTGGTTGCTTAGTCCAAGCTGGATTTGTATTATTGATAAAATTATCTACCTCAATATATTCTTGTTGGTAATCGTCACCTGCATCTTCTGGTTTTGGAAGCGCTTCTTTTTTCGTACCAAATTTAATTGGCACAGGCATGAACTTGTTGTATTTTGTAAGTAATTCACGGATTTTGAATTCTTCTAAAAATTCTAATGAATCTTCGGCAATATGTAAAACGATTTCAGTTCCTCTGTCTGTTTTGGTATGAGGTTCTAAAGTAAATTCTGGACTACCGTCGCAAGTCCAATGTGCCGCAGGTTCATCTTTGAAAGATTTGGTGAAAATTTCTACTTTAGAAGCTACCATAAATGCAGAGTAAAATCCTAAACCAAAATGACCGATAATTCCTGAATCTTTGGCTGTTTCTTCATATTTATTTAAAAATTCTTCCGCTCCAGAAAAGGCCAATTGATTGATGTATTTTTCTACTTCGTCCGAAGTCATACCAATTCCTTGATCAATAATATGAAGTTTTTTTCCTTCTTTATCAATCTTAATTTCAATGATAGGATTGCCATATTCTGTTTTGGCTTCTCCAATACTTGTTAGATGTTTTAGCTTTAAAGTAGCATCGGTTCCGTTTGAAATTAATTCTCTCAAGAAAATTTCATGATCACTATATAAAAACTTCTTGATTAAGGGAAATATGTTTTCAACCGAAACATTAATTTTTCCTGATGTCATAGTATTTAAGTTTTAAAATTATATTTATGGTTTGTCAAAATAAGTACCAAATTTTAAAAAGTGACAAATTGACACAATTAATTTTGTAAGTTTATTTTGTAATTATATAAGCCATATTGAGGAAATTAGTTTTAAATTTGTTAAAATTTAAATTAACTAAATATGAAAAAAACAGTATTCATTATTGTAATGTCAATTTTTGCATTGGCTTGCAAACCGAAACAAACGGTAACCAATACCAAACTGGATAACAAGTCGGAAAGGTTAATAAAGGGAGATTGGCAAATTTCTTCGGTAAGTTATGTAGGCTCGGATGTGTTTAAGATTACTTCTTTTAACATTGCGGATGCAAAGTGTTTTGAAGGAAGTCAATGGAGTTTTGTGTCTAACAACAACACGGGTGAGATGGTTTTAAACAAAGCGAATTGTGTTACTTATGGTAGTCGAATCACTTGGTTTATTAACAAAGATGGAAATTTTGTAATGAAATTTTTAACAGAAGGAATAAAAGCTAAGCATACAGCTGGCGGATATGTTTTGAGAGTAGCCAATCAATCTGAAAACTCTTTTCAATTAATTGACAGAGCTTCAGTTGGTAATAATAGTGCTGAAATTGTATATCAATTTGATAAAATAAATAAATAATCGTAGTATGAAAAATAGAATCGCAATTGGACTAAGTGTACTAATCATAAGTTCTTCTGTTTTTACAAGTTGTAAAGCAGTACAAAATTCAAACAAAACACAAAGAGGTGCTGTTATTGGTGCTGCTGGTGGTGCTGTATTAGGTGCAGTACTTGGAAATAATTTAGGGAAAGGTGGTAATGGTGCTTTAGGAGCCGTTATTGGTGGTGCCGTTGGAGGTGTTGCAGGTGGATTAATTGGAAGAAAAATGGATAAACAAGCTCGTGAAATCCAAGAACAATTACCAGGTGCACAAGTTGAAAGAGTAGGAGAAGGAATTCGATTAGTTTTAGGAGAAAATGCAGTCCGTTTTGAATTTAATAAAGCCACTTTAACTTCAACTGCAAAAGCGAATTTAGATAAATTGGTTCCTGTGTTTAAAAACTATCCAGATACAAATATCAAAATTTACGGATATACAGACAGTAAAGGTGCGGATGAATATAACTTAAATTTATCTGATCAACGTGCTGGTGCCGTGAAGAGTTATTTAGCAGGTAAAGGCTTAGTGAACTCGCGTTTTTCAATTATGGGCATGGGTGAATCTGATCCTATTGATACTAACGATACCGATGCAGGTCGAGCAAATAACAGAAGAGTAGAGTTCGCCATTTTAGCAAACGACAAAATGATTGAAGATGCTAAAAAAGAATCTGGAAATTAAATTGTAAACTGTTGAGCATAAAAAAAGAGGAACCATGTTCCTCTTTTTTTATTTATTATGAATGGAAGTATTATCTTCCACCAAATTTATATGCAATACCAATAGTAGCATTATACATTAATCCAGTAAATGAATTCGCAGCACCATCATAAGATAATTCGCCATTAAAGAAATAATGTTGAGATACATTTGCAATTGCAGAAAAATCAGCAGTCAAATAAAAATTTTCACCTACTTCATATCTTGGAGTAATTCCAATGACAAGATTTAGTAAATGATCGGTATTTTTATATTCAGGAATATCAGAATTCAGAATAGAAATACCAGCACCACCGTGTGCTAAAATATTAAATTTGTTGTAAAAAGCTCTTGAGTCAGCTAAGTTGGTTAAGTTAACCACACCTTGAGCAGTAACTCTTAAATTAGAAACTCCAGTTTTCATTCCTCTTAAATCATTCTGAATGGAAAACTCATCCATTCCGAAATCTAATTTGGTTCCAAATGTTTCGTCAAAATCATAACTTATTCCTGCACCAAAGTGCGTAAAACCATTGTAACTTGGGTCGTAAGAACCATTTGAGCCGTAGTTTGCTTCGATTCCGAATTGTGCACTAGCTGCAAATGAACAAGAAACTAGTAGTAGGGTAAATATTTTCTTAAGCATAATCTATTTTTTTTAATAATTTTGGGTGCTGCAAGATAAAAAAAAAATAATACAAACAATGCTTAAAATAAACTTAAATAATTTTTCTTACTTAAACGTGTCAGTCCTTGAAAACATTGGGTTCGAAATAGAAAAAGGAACTCAATTATCATTAATTGGTGAAAGTGGATGCGGAAAAAGTTCGCTATTAAAAATTATTTATGGACTTTTAGATTGCGATAATGGCACGTTTTTTTGGAACGATATTCAAATTTTAGGTCCGAAATTTCATTTAGTACCTGGAATGCCATTTATGAAATATTTGGCACAAGATTTTGATTTAATGCCTTTTATAACTGTAGGAGAAAATGTGGGGAAATTTTTATCCAATTTTTATCCGAAAGAAAAGCAAAATCGTATTGATGAATTATTAGAATTGGTTGAAATGACCGAATTTAAACATGTTAAAGCTAAATTTTTAAGCGGCGGACAAATGCAACGTGTAGCTCTAGCTCGAGTTTTAGCTCAAGAACCAGAAGTATTACTTTTAGACGAACCTTTTTCGCACATTGATAATTTTAGAAAAAACGATTTAAGGCGAAAAATATTTACTTATTTAAAAGAAAAACAAATTACAACCCTTGTTGCCAGTCATGATATAAACGATGTTTTATCTTTTTCCGATGAGGTAATTGTTATAAAAGATAAAACTATTTTAGAAAAAGCATCACCTAAAGAGTTATATTTTTCCCCAAAACATAAATATACAGCAGCTTTATTTGGAGAAGTTAATGAAATTGAAATTGATGGTCAACTACAATTAGTTTATCCACATCAGTTGCAAGTTGTAGAAAATTCTAAAATACAAGTTGAGGTTGTTAAATCTTATTTCAAAGGAAAGCATTTTTTAATTGAAGGGAAGTTTAGAAATCAAACTGTTTTTTTTGAAAATGAAAACGATATGCCGAAAGCTTCGATTGTCTACTTAAAAAAACTCGACTTGTAAATTTTTACAAGTCGAGTTTTAAATTAATTTAGTTTTTTAAATATTTTTCTAAGAACTGATCTTGTTCCCATAATAAGTGTAAAATATTATCTTTCGCAGCATAGCCATGACTTTCCTTAGGTAATAAAACCAATCTAACAGGTGCGCCTAATCCTTTTAAAGCTTGGAAATAACGTTCTGATTGTAATGTGAAAGTTCCAGGATTATTATCTGCATCACCATGAACTAATAATAAAGGTGTTTTCATTTTATCAGCCGTATTAAATGGCGACATGCCTGCATAAACTTCAGGAACATCCCAAAAATTACGTTGCTCACTTTGGAAACCAAATGGGGTTAATGTTCTGTTGTAAGCACCGCTTCGAGCAATTCCACAAGCAAATAAATTAGAATGTGTTAGTAAGTTTGCGGTCATAAACGCACCATAACTGTGTCCGCCAACGGCTACTTTTTTCCTATTGATAAAACCTAATTTATCTACCGCATCAATTGCTGCTTCTGCATTAGAAACTAATTGTGGAATAAAAGTGTCATTTGGTTCTGTAGTTCCTTCACCAATAATAGGGAATGAAGCATCGTCTAAAATGGCATAACCTTTGGTTACCCAATATACGAATGATCCATAGTTTGGAAAGGTAAATTCATTTGGATTTTTATCGTTTTGACCGGCTGAGTTTTTATCTTTAAATTCTGCTGGATACGCCCAAATTAATAATGGTAATTTTTCTTTTTTTGCCGTTCTGTCATAATTTGCAGGTAAATATAAAGTTCCAGAAAGTTCTACACCGTCTTTTCTTTTATATTTGATCACTTCTTTGTATACATTTTTTATACTAGCAAATGGATTCGCAAAATTTGTAATTTGTGCCAAACTGTTTTTCGATTTGATGTTTCTCATGTAATAGTTTGGGTATTCATTTTTCGATTGAATCATTACTAATACATCCCCTTTTTTAAAATCTTCTATAGATAATAAATCTTCTTTTTTATCCGTGTAAGTTGAAGTGTATAAACGTTTTGTTTGTTGCGTTTTTAAATTGAATTCATCAATAAATGGAAATTGACCATTTTTGGTAAACCCGTTTCCAATTAAATAGGCCTTATCATTTTCAATAGCTAAAACATATTTATTGAATTCATTACGTTTAGTTTCGAAATCTCCCGGATCGGAGTAAATATCTTGTGAATTTCTATCTGAAATAATTTTTGCTTCAGCAGATAAATTAGATGGATTTACTAAATACGTTTTTGCGTTTCTGGTATCGTACCAACTGTCGTAAACAATAGCATAATTGTCATTTCCCCACATGATTCCGCCGAAACGTTGCTTTGTTTTAAAGAAAGAAGTTGCTGAGTTAGTAAAAGGTGCTTCCCAAACAAAAATTTCATCTCTAAAAGGAACTTCTTTAGCTTGATCTCCTTCGTCTAAGGCTTCCACATATGATAAAGTTGCTGGTTTGTCTGTTCTCCAGCTCATGCTTCTTTTTCCTTTTCTTACAGATGAAAAACCTTTTGGCATAATTTCAGTTAAAGGCACTTCGTTTACCAGTTTAATTTCTTTTCCAGTAACATCGTAAACTACAGTTTTTTGGGGAAATCTACTTAATGGGACAATGTATGAAAATGGTTTTTGAATGGTGGTTAACATTAAATATTTTCCGTCAGGAGAAAAACTTTCGCCGGCATAAATATCAGCCGTTTTAAATAATTCTGATTTTCCAGATAATGAAACTTTATATAATTCAGAAGTCACTAACGATTCGAAATTCGCCTCATCCGTTTTGTTTTTTAATAAATCTTGGTAAGTTCTATTTTGTGATTTTGAGCCATCTGCTATAGAAACGGTTGGGCCTTTTGGTAGATTCTTTTTTTCATCAATTAAAGGTGTTCTGCTTTTTGGAAGCACTTTCACCAATAAAGTTTCGTTATCATTCATCCAATTGAACGGGCTTCCTAAATTCGCATTTAAATTATCAGAAGTGATTTTAGTAGCCGTAGCAGAAACTACATCAATAATCCATAATTCAACACCAGAATTTGTGGTATGGGTAAAGGCAATTTTCTTTTCATTCGGCGACCAACTTACATTCGTAATTCTAGCATTTTCTGGTAAACCTTTAACTTGAATTTCATTTTTGTCTTTTACTTTTCTTAATTTTAAATCATTAATATAAGTAACGGTGCTCGAAATGTTTGTAATCGGATTGATTCGTAAACCACCTAAACGCATTTCTTCCTGATTTAAATCGTCAAGTGTTTTGTACGTATTTCTATAACTTAATAACATGTATTCTTTTTTAGAATCCATATTTACAGAAGGTGCTCGCTGGTAATCTGCCAATTCCAAAATTTCTTTTGAAGGCTTTTGATACGTAACGTTTTCTTGAGCAAAACCGGTGTAAAAAGTAAATGTTAAAACGGCTAAAGCAAAGATTTTTATTTTCATAATAAATGGTTTTCAAATGTTTTACTAGAAATTAGTGCTAATTATATGTAATTTGTTACAAATTGAAACGAGAAAATAATGTTAAAAGCGTGTAGTTTGAAAAAAAAGTATAACTTTATATTTATTAACTTTTAATATTTTATAGAATGGGAAAATTTGTAGTTAGAGAAACGCCAACTGGAATTAAATTTGACTTAAAGGCAGGAAATGGCCAAGTAATTTTAACGAGTGAAGTATATACCACAAAAGCAGCTTGTTTAAATGGTATAGAATCTGTTAAGAAAAATTCACAAGAAGCATCGCGTTTTGAAAAATTAGAATCTAAGAATGACAAACCTTATTTCAATTTAAAAGCTACAAACGGGCAAGTAATTGGAACAAGTGAATTATATGAGTCTGTGGCAGCCAGAGATAACGGAATTGAATCAGTTATGAAAAATGCTCCTGACGCTGAAACTGTAGAGGAATAATTTTAATAAAAATGTAATTAAGCTCAATTTAGATTGGGCTTTTTTTTATTATTTGAATATTATTTTAGTACAATTTTATGGAAATGATAAAAAATGGTAAATTTGCAAGCTAAAACAAACAGAATTTTATGTATCATTCAAAAATATCAGGCTTAGGTTATTATGTGCCTGAAAACGTTGTTACCAACGATGATTTATCAAAAATAATGGACACCAATGACGAATGGATTCAGGAAAGAACCGGAATAAAAGAACGTCGTCACGTAGTTAGAGGAGAAGATACCACAACTTCAATGGGTGTTAAAGCAGCTGAAATTGCCATTCAACGCGCGAATGTGGCTAAAGAAGATATCGATTTTGTAATCTTCGCTACACTTTCACCAGATTATTATTTTCCAGGACCAGGTGTTTTAGTGCAACGTGATTTAGGTTTAAGAACAGTTGGAGCTTTAGATGTTAGAAATCAATGTTCAGGTTTTGTATATGCGATTTCAATTGCAGATCAATATATTAAAACTGGAATGTATAAAAATATTTTAGTAATTGGTTCCGAAGTGCATTCTACAGGTTTGGATATGACAGATAGAGGTCGTGGTGTATCTGTAATTTTTGGAGATGGAGCAGGAGCGGCGGTTTTGTCAAGAGAAGAAGATTTAAGCAAAGGAATTTTATCTACTCATTTACATGCAGAAGGTCAACATGCAGAAGAATTATCTTTGGTGGCACCAGGAATGGGAAAACGTTGGGTAACTGATATTATTGCTGATAACGATCCAAATGATGAAAGTTACTATCCATACATGAACGGTCAATTTGTATTTAAAAATGCTGTAGTGCGTTTCAGCGAAGTAATTAACGAAGGTTTACAAGCTAATAATTTACAAGTTTCAGACATCAATATGTTAGTGCCACATCAAGCGAATTTAAGAATTTCTCAGTTTATCCAACAGAAATTTAAATTGTCTGACGAGCAAGTATATAACAATATTATGCATTACGGAAACACAACGGCAGCATCAATTCCAATTGCTTTAACGGAAGCTTGGGAAAAAGGTAAAATTAAAAGCGGCGATTTAGTTGTTTTAGCAGCTTTTGGTTCAGGTTTTACTTGGGGAAGTGTAATTATTCGTTGGTAAGTTTCTGTGAAATTGAATTAGAATTTAAAAAACTCAGTATAAAAAAAGCGTTCAGATTTTCTGAACGCTTTTTTGTTTTAATCCATTAATGAATTGATGTGTTTGGCAATTATCCCAAAATTATACCCTTGTGTGAAATTGTAGCCCGAATAATTTACCGCGATTAATTGTCCGCAGCTATTAAATATGGGTGAACCACTTGCTCCATGTGTGGAAGTTGTACTGTATTGTATTTTTATACCATCGGATTCTTTACTAATTTTTCCATCGTAAATTTGCACTTTTAAATCTCCAGTTTTTGATTTGGCGAGTTCCATTCCAAGCGGATAACCCACTAAAATAGCTTCTGAACCTGGTTTTAGAGCTGTATCATCAGTAATTGCATTTTCTAAATCAACAATATTTGTTACACCTTCTGGTAATTCTTCAGATTCTAATTGTAAAATAGCTAAATCGATATCGGTTCCTTCCGCCATTTCTAAAGCTTTACATTTTAACCATTTCGAATTAGAGCCATGTAAAGCAATACGAGTATCAATTAGTTTGTAGGTAATTTTTATATGTTCTGTTGAAATTGATTCTGTATTTTCTGCTTCAGCTTTTTTATCTTCTTCATAATTATAATTAGCAGATTCAGTTTCTTCATCATTATCTGTAATAAAAGATTCGTAATTACTTGTAGATGCAGTATCTACATATATTTCAGAATCATCCTCTGCTGGTCTTACTTCTTCAATATATGCAGATGCACTATCTGTTACTTCTGACGGTTCCAAATATTCAACTGCACTAGAGTTATGTCTATTAGCTAAACTTTGTTCTAAAACATGTCTGTATTTTTTTGGATCTGTAGAAAGGGGAATGTTTTCGGCAACTAATTCTTTAATATTTTCAATTTCGTGATCATAATATTCTTCATCCTCTGCATCTTCCTCACTTTTTGAATCCGCTTCTTTAAAATACCATGGTTCTACTACATGATGATTGGTTACAATATGTCCTTCTTCTGATACAAAAAAACCAGTTCCTGTTACTTCGTTTTTAAAATCTTCATAAGGATTGTTCTTACTGTCATTTAATAATAATTCGGGATTGATAATAAAGGGTTCTCCACCATTAATTGAAATTTCATAAGTATACGTGTTTTTAACTAATACAACTGATTTTTTGTAATAATCATAAACTTGTGTTTCGTCTTTTAAACAAAACGGTTCTTTTTTACTGAATTTTAGCCAAATAAATGAAAGTGAAAATAGTAAGACCAAACAAACGGAAGAAATAATAATAATTTTCTTTTTCTTATTAGTTGGGTTTTTTACAGGAGTAATTTCTGGTGAGTTGTTGGTTTCCATTGAATTTAAAATGAGTTAGGCAAATGTAGGTAAAATCTTTATAAATGCAAGTGTGTAAATTGGTGTTACAAATAAAAAAAGCGTTCAGAATTTCTGAACGCTTTTTTGCTTCTAACTTCAAGCTTCCTGTTTTTAAAACATTCCGCCACCGCCTTGTGTTTCTTGTTTATCTCTTTGTTTTCTTTGTAGTTCTTTGTTTTTTCCACCACCAAAGTTATAGTTTAATCCTAAGTAAAATGTTCTACT
>Ga0156297_1046_pt1 | contig 11061 bp, 9 predicted proteins | sample RifCSPlowO2_12_FD_107945 | JGI IMG/M metagenome (GOLD analysis project Ga0156297, IMG submission 107945) | Flavobacteria bacterium RIFCSPLOWO2_12_FULL_31_7
CAATACATGAAAATAAAGGGTATTCGCCTTTATACGGACATTTATCAGGTGGGAATTATGCCTTGCCAACAACAATTATTTCCCATAATAAATACTTAGATTCTATTGTAAAGTATAGTTTAAGTACTAAAAAAGAGGTTACTTTTTTTACAGCCCCATTCAGAATTTCAAATAACGATTTTAGTTTTATAAATAAATTAAAAACCAAAATACCTAATTTGAAAGATTTTTCAAATGCATTGCCCCATGATAACTATTTTCAAAATAATAGCCATTTAAATAATGAAGGTGCGATTGCTTTCACCAATATTTTAATTGAAAAACTTAAATTATAAATGAAATCATTTGTAAAATATATTCTAAAAATTGTATTTATACTCGTTATAAGTGCTTGTTTGTTGGATTTTATTTTTACTAATGTTTATGGAAAGTCTTCAGAAAGAAATAAAATTCAAGCTGTAATTAATGGCAATATAAAGAATTTTGATGTGGTAGTTTTAGGTTCTTCAAGAGCAAATAATCATATTGTAACGAATGAATTTATAAAAGAAAACATTCATGCCTTTAATTACGGAATGAGCGGTTCTAGTTTGGAAGAATCTGCATTGCTTTTACAATTAATGATTGAAAAGAAATGGAACATCAAAAATGTTTTGTTAGAAGTTGATTTGAATGTGAATTCTGAAAGTTATTCTGACGGAACCAGAGCTTTGTATATGCCATATTTAAGAAATAAAACGATTTCCAATTATTACAAATCTTCTGAAAATTTCAATTCACTTTATTATGTTCCGTTTTATAGATATGTTGTTTATGAAGCCAAAATTGGAGTAAGAGAATTGTTTTTCTCCATCATGAAAAGAAAATCAAATGCTTTGCAAAATGGAGGTTTTTATCCCTTAACTAACCAAGGTAAAAACATGTCATACGATTTGTCTAAATATGCTCCAAAAGCCAATAAGAATTATCAAAAAATCAAAGACTTATGTCGAACTTATAAAATTAATTTAATTGCAATTACCACTCCAATGTGCGCCAATACTGTGAATATGGATTATTTTCAGGCCTTGAAAAAAAGGTATCCAGAAATTCATAATTTTGAAGATGTAGTAACAGATGATATCTATTTTTCATCTTGCGGACATCTAAATGTTGCTGGAGCTAAAATTTTTACCCAACATATAATTGCCTCTTTTAAGGAGTCAAAAATTTTATAAATGAACCGTTTTTTAAAACTTACGATACAATCCCTTTTATTGCTTTTTGCAGCTGCTTTGTTGTTAGATGTAGTATATACTGTTGTTATTTCTCATTCTTCGGAGAGAAATAAAATTGAAAATGTGATTCATACTTCTCATAAAAAGTATGATGTAATTATTATGGGTACTTCTCGCGCCAACAATCATTTTGTTACAGAATTATTCGAAAAACAGGGTTTGAAAGCTTTTAATTATGGTATGAGTGGTTCACATCTGTTTGAAACCGCCCTGCTTTTGAAATTAATGGTTGCGAATCAATATGAAATTAAAAATTTAGTTTTAGAAGCGGATTTGAGTATTTGTAATGAAAAAAGAGATGAAGGTACTACTGCCCGATTTATGCCGTATATTCACAGGAATGATATTATCAAAAAACATTATGAAAATGAAGCAGATTTTTATCCGATTTATTATTTGCCGTTTTACAGATATATCAAATTTGACAATAAAATTGGTTTTAGAGAACTGAGTGATGTAGCTTCCCAAAAAACCACTAATACGTTACATAATAAAGGTTATTACCCTTTAATTTCTCATAAAAAAGGCAATATGAAGAATAATATTTCTTCTTTACAACCTATCAGAAACAAATATTACGAAGAAATCAAACAAATTTGTAAACAAAATAACATCAAGTTAACTGTAGTGATGACGCCAATGTGTGAAAACACCAAAGGTTTAGAATATTTTAATAAAGTGCAACAACTTTATCCTGAAATTCATAATTTTGAAAATGTGGTTACTGATGATAAATATTTTGCATCTTGTGGACATTTAAATGACGAAGGCGCCAGAATATATACCAATAGAATAATTAAAGAATTTTTTGAGGTTAAAAAATAAATTGAAGTTTTAATGAATAAAAAAAATATAGGAGTTGTTATCACAGATGGAGTAGGATTTAGAAATTTTATTTTAAGCGATTTTATTTCAGAAGCTAAGAAAGAATTTAATTCTATTGTTATTTTTTCTTGCTTGCCAATTAGTGCTTATGAATCTTTTCAGTTAGATTGTAAAATCATTGAATTAGAGGTGTTTACAGAAAAATTTCCAACTTGGTTTTTTAGAAAAACTAAAGAAGTTGCTCATTTACAACTACACAAAAAAGGGAATTTCGGTATTGAAGATAATTTAAATGCGAATCGCTCTAGAAGTAATAATCCAAGAGGTTTGGCTACTAAATTCATTTTCGGATTCACCAATATGTTTCATTCAGAAAAATGGATTCAACGCTATAATACATTTCAGCAACTGACTTTTAAAAGTCATACTCTTACCCAAGCTTACGAAAAATTACTTGTTGAAAATAATATAGATTTATTGTTTTTTACGCATCAAAGACCACCTTATATTGCCCCGCTTATTTATGCCGCAGAAAAATTGAAACTTAAAACTTCAGCTTTTATTTTTAGTTGGGACAATTTAGCTTCTAAAGGAAGAATGGCAGGAAATTTTGATTATTATTTAGTGTGGAGTGAATTGATGCAATCGGAATTATTGCATTTTTATCGAAGTATTAAAGCAGAGAATATTCATATTGTTGGAACTCCTCAATTTGAACCGTATGTTTTGGAAAGATACCAATCGACCAAAGAAGAATTTGCTCAAAAATTCAACATTGATAGTACTAAACCAACTGTTTTTTTTAGTTGTGGTGATGTTTCTACAAGTCCAAATGATCCGGTTTATATTGAAGCTATCGCCAAAGGAATTGTTGAAAATAAATTTATTCAAGCTGTCAATTTATTGGTCCGAACTTCTCCAGCAGAAGAGCCTGCCCGTTTTAAATCGTTAGCTGATAAATATCCTTTCATTATTTGGAATTATCCAGATTGGTTTCAAGCGCGTTCCAACCATCAAGAAAATTGGTCGCAACGTATTCCATCAGTTAATGATGTGAAAAATTTGAGAGCTTTATTGGCTTATACAGACATTAGCGTGAATATGTTATCTACCATGAGTTTGGATAATATGTTGTTCCAGAAACCTGTAATTAACACTGTTTTTGGAAATGGAGAAAATGGACTAAAAAACGACCAACGCTTTTTCAATTATGCACACATTAAAAAAGTAATTGATGGCAACGCTCTTTGGATTGCCAAAAATGAAAATGAATTAATTGAAGCCATAAATGGCTATTTACAACAACCTAATTTACGACTTCAAGAACAAAACGATATGATTCAACTACAAATTGGCAAACCTTTACTTGGAACAAGTGCTAATATTGTTAAGGTGTTATCTAATATAATATAGATGAAAAAAATAGCTGTTATCTGTAATTATGAATTACTGCCTGAAAGAGTAGGTGGGATGGATCGTTTTTTTTGGCTATTTAATCAAGAATGCCTAAAATTGAATTACCAAATTGATTGGTTTTTTCCGAATGTGTCTCATCACGGTCAGTATTCCGAATTACATATTATTGCTCCAGAAAAAAATCAAACTTTAGAAAGTAAGTTTTTACAGTTTTCGGAAAGTGAAAATAAAAAATATGACGTAGTTATTACCCATTTTTTAGAGTTGTGTACCTCATTTTCGAAAAAAGTCAAACTTCAAAATCCCAACACGAAATTTATAGCAATCGATCATAATCCAAGACCAATTGGTGGTTATCCTTTAAAAAAAAGAGTAGAAAAACGAATAAAAGGATTACTTTACGCTCCGTATACAGATTTATTTGTAGGTGTTTCGGATTATACTAGAAAAAATATTTTAATTGATTTTGGAAATCATTTAAGTAAAAAAACAATTGTGGTGTATAACGGAATCGAATTCCAACAGTATCAAGTTAGAACTAACCGAGCTGTAATGCATCCTACTTTTTTAGTAGCTTGTCATTTACGAGAATCGAAAGGCATTCAGGATTTAATTGAAGCGGTGCATATTTTGCCTACAGAAATTAAAAATCATATTGTGATTGATGTTTATGGTGGTGGCGAATATAAAACGCATTTGGATGAATTAATTTCGAAATATAACTTGACAAATAATTTCAATTTCAAAGGAAGTGTAAATAATTTGTACGCTATTTATTTTCAGTACGATTATTTATTACAACCTACTCATATGGAGTGTTTTAGCTTGTCTATTTTAGAAAGTTTAAGTGCGAATGTTCCGGTTATCACCACTTCTGTTGGTGGTAATGAAGAAGCGATTGAACACCACAAAAATGGTTACATTTATAAACCTAAAGATGTTTTAGCATTAAAAGATATTATTCAAAAAGTATTTGAAGGAAAATTAACAATCAGTGAAAATACCCGATTACTAATTGAAACTCATTTTACAATTGATAAAATGGTACAAGAACATCTAAACTTACTATAAAAAATGAAAATTGGCTTTCTTACCCCCGAATACCCACACGAAAAAACAGGTAATTCTGGTGGTTTAGGTACGAGTATCAAAAACTTGGCTCATGCGCTTACGGCTATGGGCCATGAAGTACTTATTTTAGTATATGGCCAACAAAAAGATGCCATTTTTTTAGATCATAAGGTGGAAGTACACCAAATTAAAAATATAAAATTCAAAGGTCTTTCTTGGTTTTTTACGCGAAAGAAAATTGAAAAAATCATCAATTCTTTATACGAAAAAAAGAAAATAGAAATTGTTGAAGCAACTGACTGGACAGGGATTACCTCTTTCATACAACCTAAAAAATGTCCAATAGTCATTAAGTTAAACGGAAGTGATACTTATTTTTGTCATTTAGATCAACGTCCCGTGAAATGGATAAATAAATTTCATGAAAAAAGAGCCTTACAAAATGCCAATGGACATATTTCAGTAAGCGCGTATACAGCAAAAATGACGAATCAAGTTTTCAAGCAAAATCATAATTTTACTATTATTCACAATGGTATTGATATGCGTCTGTTCGAAAAAAGTAATGTTATTTCTTCTGAAAATAATGATATCATTTTATATTTTGGAACTTTAATTCGTAAAAAAGGGTTGTTAGAATTGCCTCTAGCTTTTAATCTCATTCATGAAAAAAATCCCGATGCACAACTGGTTTTAGTAGGTAAAGATGCTTCTGATATTATTTCTGGAAATTCTTCTACTTGGCAAATGATGCAGCATTTATTTACACCAAGTGCTTTGGAAAAAGTAACTTATTTCGGACCTGTAGCGTATTCAGAAGTTAAAAAACAAATTGAGAAAGCCACCGTTTGTGTTTTTCCAACTTACGCCGAAGCCTTACCAGTTTCTTGGTTAGAAGCTATGGCGATGGAAAAAGCAATTGTTGCCTCCAATATTGGTTGGGGAAATGAAATTGTAGAAAATGGTATTTCTGGTTTTTTAGCGCATCCATCTCATCATCAAGAATATGCCGATAGAATTTTACAGTTATTAGCGGATTCTTCTTTAAGGGAAAGCATGGAACGCCAAGCCAAGTTGCGAATTTCATCACATTTTGAGATTCATTTAATTGCGAATCAGAATGTGGCTTTTTATGAGAAGCTTGTGGCTAGAGTGAAGTGATTTTGGATTTGGGTTGTGAGTTGTGAGTTGTGAGTTGTGAGTTGGTGAGTGGGAGAGTTGGTGATTTGGTGATTTGGAGTTAAGTGATTTACGATTTACGATTTGGGTTTTGAGTTGTGAGTAGGTTATGGGTAGATGGAGTGATGAGGTGGTTGGTAGATTTGGAGATGGGGTGATTTTACTTTGAAATGGCTTTTTGACTAAATAAAATTGAAAAATATATACTGCGATTTACCTAGATAATGTTATATTTGGACTTTCAATTCAAGAAGTTTCAAAAAATGAAAATAGCATTAATCACAGGTATTAACGGGCAAGATGGTTCGTATTTAGCAGAATTATTATTAGAAAAAGGATATGAAGTGCACGGTATTATTCGTCGTAGTTCTACTTTTAATACGGAACGTATTGAACATTTATATATTGAATCTCTTCTAAAAGATTTACATAAAGACAAAAAAATCAAATTGCATTATGGAGATATGACTGATGCAACAAGTTTAATTCGCTTGGTTCAGGAAATTCGTCCAGATGAAATTTATAATTTAGCGGCACAATCTCACGTTAAAGTGTCTTTTGATATGCCAGAATATACTGCTGAAACTGATGGTGTGGGAACTTTACGTTTGCTAGAAGCTATTAGAATTTGTGGTTTAGGTGAAACTACTCGTATTTATCAAGCTTCTACTTCAGAATTATACGGAAAAGTGCAAGAAGTTCCTCAAACTGAAACGACACCCTTTTATCCTCGTTCTCCTTATGGAGTGGCGAAATTATATGCGTATTGGATTACCAAAAACTACCGTGAATCATACGGAATGTATGCGGTTAACGGAATTTTATTCAACCACGAATCAGAACGAAGAGGTGAAACTTTCGTAACTAGAAAAATTACGTTGTCTGCTTCTAGAATTAAACACGGCATTCAAGATAAACTATACTTAGGAAACTTAGATTCACTACGCGATTGGGGTTATGCTAAAGATTATGTAGAATGTATGTGGTTAATGCTACAACAAGATACACCTGAAGATTATGTGATTGGAACAGGCGTACAATATTCGGTTCGTTATTTTTGCGAATTGGCTTTTAGAGAAGCTGGTATCGAATTAATTTGGAAAGGTGAAAACGAAAACGAAATTGGTGTTTGTGCAGCAACTGGAAAAACCATCATTGAAGTAGATCCGAATTATTACCGTCCTGCGGAAGTAGAAAGTTTATTAGGTGATCCAACCAAAGCGCGAACACAATTAGGTTGGGATCCAAGTAAAACTTCCATTGAAGAATTAGTACGAATCATGATGGAACACGATTTAAAATACGTAGTTCGTTTTAAAGATAGAGATTCCTTAAATAAATACGAATAATTGATGAAGATTCTTGTTACAGGTGGCAACGGTATGGTAGGTAAAAATATTTTGGAGCATCAAAAGGCTGCAAATTATGAGATTTTAGCGCCATCAAGTACCGAATTAAACCTAAGAAATTTTGATTCGGTTGATAACTATATCAAACAAAACAAACCTGATATTATTATTCATGCTGCAGGTTTAGTAGGTGGAATTCAGGCCAATATGGCTCGTCCTGTTGATTTTTTGGTTTATAATTTAGATATGGGAAGAAATATCATCATGGCGGCTAAAGAAAACGGCGTGAAGTATTTTTTAAACATGGCCAGTTCTTGCATGTATCCGCGTGAAGCTCAAAATCCATTACAGGAAGAGTTGATTTTAAAAGGCGAATTAGAGCCTACAAATGAAGGTTATGCCATTGCAAAAGTAGTAGCGACTCGTTTGTGTGAATACATCGTTAAAGAAAATCCAGCATTGCAATATAAAACCGTAATTCCTTGTAATTTATACGGGAAATACGATAAATTTTCGCCAGAACATTCACATATGGTTCCAGCAGTAATAAAAAAAATATACGAAGCCAAACAAAATAATGCGTCTGAAATTGACATTTGGGGTGATGGTTTAGCACGAAGAGAATTTATGTACACAGGCGATTTAGCCGATTTTGTGTTTTACGCTTTAGATAATTTTGAGAAAATGCCACAAAACATAAATGTAGGTTTAGGTTTCGATTATACGATAAATGAATATTACCAAGCGATTGCCGATGCTATAGGTTTCACTGGTAAATTTGTACACGATTTGTCTAAACCTATCGGCATGAAGCAAAAATTAATTGACGATAGTAAATTGAAACAATTCGGTTGGCAACACCAAACAAGCCTTCAAGAAGGTATCAAAAAGACATTAGACTATTTTAAAAAAGAAGTTTTACATGATTAAATATCCGTTAGCTTCGTCTACTTGGGACGAAAAAGAAATAGAAGCCATCAACGGCGTTATCGCCAAAGACATGTACACCATGGGTGCTGGCGTGAAACAATTTGAAGAAGATTTTGCAAGCTATGTGAATTCTAAATATGCTGTGATGGTAAATTCAGGTTCATCAGCAAATTTAATTGCAGTTGCGGCGATGTTTTTTACTAAAAATCCGAAACTAAAAAGAGGTGATGAGGTGATTGTGCCTGCCGTTTCTTGGTCAACTACTTATTATCCTTTAGCGCAATATGGTTTAAAATTGAAATTTGTAGATGTAGATTTACATACGTTGAATTTCGATTTAGAACAATTGAAAAATGCCGTTTCTGATTCTACTAAAATGATTTTAGCTGTAAACTTGTTAGGAAATCCTAATAATTTTGATGCGATAAACGAAATCATTGGAGATAAAGATATTATCTTAATGGAAGATAATTGCGAATCAATGGGCGCCGAATTTAAAGGAAAACAAACAGGAACTTTTGGTTTAGTAGGAACGTATTCTACTTTTTATTCGCACCATATGGCTACTATGGAAGGTGGTTTGATTGTGACTGATGATGAAGAAATGTATCATGTAATGATTTGTTTACGCGCTCACGGTTGGACACGCCATTTACCAAAAGAAAATCATGTTTCTAACAAAAGTGATAATGCTTTTGAAGAATCATTTAGATTTATTTTGCCAGGTTATAACGTGCGACCAGTAGAAATGAGCGGTGTGATTGGTGTAGAACAATTGAAAAAATTACCTTCATTCTTAGATTATAGAAGAAAAAATGCAGAATTATTTGTGTCTTTATTCGAAAATCACAAAGATTTTTACATTCAAAAAAATATAGATAACAGTAGTTGGTTCGGATTTAGTTTTATTCTTAAACCGGAATCGACTTTAGACAGAGCGGAAATTGTTAAAAAATTAGAAGCTAATCAAATCGATTGTCGACCAATTGTAACCGGAGATTTTACTAAAAATGAAGTGTTGAAACATTTCGATTATGAAATTTTTGGCGAAATGACCAACGCTCAATATTTAGATAAAAAAGGGTTTTTCGTTGGGAATCACCAAGTGGACTTAACGCAAGAAATTCATCATTTGTTTGAGGTTTTAAAATTTTAATTCCAATCAATGATTCAAGTTATTCATGATTTTAAATCGGTTATTCAAATTTCTAAAGACCAACAATCTTTAGAAACTTTTGCTAACTTGACTATTTCGGAAACCATTTATAAACTGACCGAATTGTATCCTTCAGAGTTACTTTTATGGTGTCATAAGGATTTGGTTTCGTTTCTAAATTATGAACAATTGACCACTATTTGTAAGTCGAATTGCGAAATAATTTCCTACTCGCTTTCAGATGAGAATTATCTTTCCAAAAATATTGGTTTTGTAGAGCAATCTATATTTATTAATTTTTCGAAAAAGGTAAAAATTGCTACCTGGCAAATGAGTAGCATGGTTGGTGTAGCACACGCTGATGTTTTTTCAGCTGTAAAGCACACTATAAAACCAGTTGCGAATTTGGATTATTTTTTAAATTCAGTTGCCAAAGTTGCTATGCCACTAGGGGTTTTTTGTTATTCTAACCCTAATTTGTTGACCGAAAGAAACCTAAATGTAGAGTTTCAACAAAAAGTAACTGACAGTAATTTGTTTAAATTTGTAAGTGAACATTATAAAAAAGTATGGTTACTTGTATTGTTTGTTTGCTTACTTTATAAAAAAGGAAAGTTTCCTATTTTTGCTTTTATAGAATCGCTTTTTTATTCTAAAATTAGCACTGATAAAATAAAAATCAAACCATTTTCAAATATTGTTGCTAATACATTTGAATATTCTAATGAAATTGACGTTCTTATTCCAACAATTGGTAGAAAAGAACCTTTGTATCAATTTTTAAAGAATTTATCAGTACAAACTATTTTACCTAAAAGTGTAATTATTATCGAGCAAAATCCGATAGTGAATGCAGCAAGTGATTTGGATTATCTAGTAAATGAGAGTTGGCCCTTTCAAATTAAGCACCAATTGATTTATCAGTTAGGCGCGTGTAATGCCAGAAATTTAGCTTTAAAAGAAATTTCTTCAGATTGGGTTTTCTTTGCTGATGATGATATTGAAATTCAACCTGATTTTTTAGCTGCTTGTTTAGAAAATGCTAAAAAGTATCAGCAAAAGGTGTTTTCCTTATCTTGTTTATTACGAACAGAGAAAAAACATTTTACGACTTGTTTTCAATGGGTAAGTTTTGGTTCTGGAGCAAGTTTTGCGCATAAAACAGCTATTAAAGATTTAAAGTTTGATTCTAAATACGAATTTGGTTTTGGAGAAGATGCCGATTTTGGGATGCAAATTAGAAATCATGGAAATGATATTATTTATTTTCCAATACCTGAAATTATACATTTAAAAGCTCCAATGGGCGGTTTTAGAACTAAAGTTACCAGAAAATGGGATAGTGATTTGGTAGAACCCAAACCTTCGCCAACTGTAATGGTGTTTAAAATGACACATGATTCTGAAGAACAATTGTTTGCGTATCAAATGATGTATTTTTTTAGAAGTTTTACTATTAAAGATATTTTACATCCCATCCAAAAATATAAAAACTTAATTTCGAAATGGAATAGAAGTGTGTATTGGGCTCAAAAATTAATCACGAATCAATGAATTTTAGCTTAATAATTTGTACGTATAATCGAAGATTGGCCATAGAAACTCTTATGAATTCTATTGCCCATCAATCATTATATCCTAATCAGATTGTTATAGTTGATGGTTCGTTAAATGATGCTACAAAAAAATATTTTGAAACGGCCAATTTTAAAAATGTAGCTTATTATTTAGTTGATGATGCTACTCGAGGCTTAACGAAACAACGTAATTTCGGAATTTCTAAAGTAGCCCATTCATCTGAAATTATTTGTTTTTTAGATGATGATACTATTTTAGATGCTTCTTATTTTTCAGAAAT
>Ga0156297_1148_pt1 | contig 10974 bp, 8 predicted proteins | sample RifCSPlowO2_12_FD_107945 | JGI IMG/M metagenome (GOLD analysis project Ga0156297, IMG submission 107945) | Flavobacteria bacterium RIFCSPLOWO2_12_FULL_31_7
AAATTTGAAAGCAAAAGCCAATTCTAAAAATCCTAAAGAAACTTTCACTGTATTTAACCAACCACCCGATTTTGGCATAGAATTTAACCAACCAGGGAACATCGCAAATAACATAAATGGTAAAGCGATAGCTAATGAAAAACCAAACATTCCAATGATTGGAGCTAAACCACCTTTTGAAGCGGATTCAACTAATAAAGTTCCAACAATTGGACCCGTACAAGAAAAGGAAACTACTGCTAAGGCTAACGCCATAAAAAAGATACCAACAACTCCACCTTTATCTGCTTTTGAGTCGATTTTAGTAGCCCAAGAACTTGGTAAAACAATTTCGAAAGCGCCTAAAAATGATAAAGCAAAAACCACTAATAATACAAAGAAAATTAAATTAAAAGTGACACTAGTTGACAATTCATTTAACGCTTCAGCACCAAAGATTCCAGTAATTAAAGAGCCTAATAATACATAAATAGCAATAATTGCTAAACCATAAACAATAGCATTTCTAATTCCAGCTGCTTTTGTTTTACTCTGTTTTGTAAAAAAGCTTACTGTCATTGGAATCATAGGAAAAATACAAGGCATTAATAGTGCAGCAAATCCACCCAAAAAAGCTAAAAAGAAAATCGTCCATAAACTTTTTTCCTCTTTATCTGCTGGTTTTTCAATAGTAGAAGAACCTTTAAGAGATGCAACAACTTGTTTTGTAGTATCCGTTTCTGATGTAGCAACTGAATCAGTTGGCTTGGAAACTGTATCGGTTACTTCAGTTGTAGCAGTTTCTGTAACTTTTAAAACTGGTAAGGTAAACTTTAAATTGGAAGTGGTTTGTACACATCTTCCATCAATACACGCTTGTCCGTCTGCAAAAACATCAATAGTTTTTAATTTTGGATTTATAATTTTTACGCGTTGTGTAAATTTGGCTATTCCTGAAAAATAATATTCATCAATTTCAAAAATGTCACTGTAGACTTTTTTATATTTTCCTTCTTTAGTTTTACCTACTAATTGATAATTTCCTTTCTGATTTTTGTACGTTAAAACTAGAGGTAAAGCACCACCTTCTGGTGTAAATTGCGAATACAAATGCCAATTGTCTTCAATATTTGCTGTAATAACTAAGTCTAATTCTGTATCAGAAACTTTTACAACACTTGAACTCCATTTTACCGGTTCTACAATTTGTGCTGTCCCTAAAAAGGTAATAAATAAGGCTAATAAACTAACTATTTTCTTCATTATTATAAGTGATTTGTAATATGGTTTGAGTTGTGTTTTCTATTTTAAATCGATCATCGGCTCTATGTCCGATTATCCATACAATTTGATTGTTACTTTCTAAAATCCAAGTCTCTTGTTTTTGAAATATAGTAAATTTTTCATCTTTAAAATATTTACTAACTTTCTTTTTACCTTGCATTCCAGCTGGATAAAAATAATCACCTTCCTTCCACTTTCTTATCGTTAAGGGAAATTGGATTTTATTTTCATCCACAAATATAACGTTCTTCCGTTGATTTGAAATGTCACTTTGGTTACATAACGACAATTTTAACGGAAATTTGGGTTTTTCTGTTATAGAATTGATAATGATTTCATCAAAATCATCCTTTTTTTTTTCAGATAAAATTAAGGCATCTCTGTCTTTAAGTAAGATATGTGTTTCGGAAAAAACTTGTTTACCAGATTGTGCGTCTAACAGATTATAGATATCTTCCCAAGCTGAAAACCCATAATTTTTGAACCAAAAATACAAATAGGGTTTGCAATTTGGTAGTTGTTTTACTTTATTAATATTAAAATATAATCCATCTTCACGTTGCTGTGTAACTTCAGAAAACACATAAAAAGCGCCATCTTCAGCAACTTCTTGAGTTTGTTGCAAAAATTGTAGTGTTTTTTGAAACGACTGTAAAAATTCTGGATTTAAATCTAATAAATTTGGAATTATTGAATGCCTAATTTTGTTTCGTAAATATTTATCAGAAGCATTACTACTATCTTCTCGCCATTGAATAGTATTTTCTTTAGCATATTGTTCAATTTCTTCACGTGAAAAAGGCAATAAAGGTCGTAAAACTTGCTTGTTAGTTTCAGGAATTCCCACTAAACCGTCAATTCCAGTACCACGCGAAAGATTAATAATAAAGGTTTCTAAGCTATCGTTTAAATGATGAGCTGTTAAAACATAAGGCACATTATTTTCTTCCATTTGCTCATAAAACCAGTTATAACGAAGTAATCGGGCAGTTTCCTGAATAGATTTTTTTAGTTCTGAAGCAATTTCAGAAGTTTCAAAGAAGCCAATTTTTAAATTTAAATTATTTTCTTCACAATACGCATGAATAAATTGCATATCGGCTTCGCTTTCTTCGCCACGAAGTTTAAAATTACAATGTAAAATTCCGAATTTATATTTAAAATGCTGAAATAAATGTACCAGAACCATACTATCTATCCCGCCACTAACGGCAATAAAAAATGGATACTTTGCCAATTGTGGAAAATTTGATACGATATGATTTTGAAATTTTTTTAACATAGTCAAATATACTTATTTTACCTGAAGAACCTCAAACATAGCTTTAGCTTTTAGTAAACATTCTTCATATTCCTTTTCAGGAATAGCTTCAGAAGTGATGGCACTTCCCACAGAAAAACTCAAATAGTTATTTTCAGAATTATATAAAATACTACGAATAACCACATTCAAATCGAAATTTCCATTTGGTGTAAAGTAACCAACGGCACCACTGTATAAACCTCGTTTGGTTTCTTCCAATTCTTCAATAATTTGCATGGCAGAAATTTTTGGAGCGCCTGTCATGCTTCCCATAGGGAAAGTGGTTCTTAATATTTCAATTGGTGAAGTGGTATGTTCCACGTTGGAAACAATGGTTGAAATCATTTGATGCACTTGCTTAAAGGAATAAATTTCGCAAAGTTCTTCCACTTCTACCGAACCTTTTGTAGCGGTATGCGATAAATCATTTCGAACCAAATCGACAATCATGATATTTTCTGAACGTTCTTTTGGATTATTTTGAAGATCAATTTTATTTTGCTCGTCTAAATCTACATCTAAATTACGTTTTGCAGTTCCTTTTATGGGTTGCGAAATTACTTTATCTTCTTCTTTTTTCAAATAACGTTCTGGCGAGGCAGAAAGCAAATAATGATGGTTCTTTTTGAAATAAACCGCAAATGGCGATGCTGAAATCTGATTCAATTTCTGATAAATATCTACTGGTTGAATATTAGCCTCTTCCGCATAAAATTCCATGCAAAAATTAGCTTCATAAATGTCACCACGATGAATATGATTTAACATTTTTTCAACTTTTTTAAGATAATTCGCTTTGGAAATTCTTTGTTGAACTTTGACAAGTTGAGTTTGACTGTCTTTGTGAGATGCTTGCCTTTGAATAATTTCTTCAAAATCATATTCCACTTCGTCATCACACATATTTAAATACTCCATTTCAACTGTATTCCCTTTTAGCAAAAAGATTTTCTTAGGTTGAAAAAAGTACAAATCTGGAAACTGTAAACCATCAAAGTTTTGAGATGTTAGATGCTCTACATCATTCTTTAAATCGTAAGACAAATAACCGAAAAGCCAATCGTTTGCCTTAGATTGGTATTGATATAAATCTTCAAAAGCTTTTTCAGAATCGGTTTGAATGGAAGTAAAAGCTTCCACAGCCACAATTAAATCGTATGACTTATAGAGCTGATTTTCATTGCTTTCAATATTACTATCTAAAACAACTACTTCTCTAAACTGTTGGCTCCAATACAAAAGTTGCTCTTTAAAAAGAGCAACATTATTTATATATTTTGAAATATTGGTACGCAAGAATTATTTTTTTTCGCCTAAATAAATTAAATCGTATTCGATAATCATTTCATCGTTTGCAATGTAAATTTGTTTACTAGTTCCTGCATTTTTTGGAGAAACAATCGTAATTACGGTATCGATACCTAAATTATCTACACAGAAATATTTGTTAGAAGTTCCTGTTTCGTTTTCCACTTTATCTTCATATTTTAAGATGCTAAAAAGTTGGATGATTTCTGAATGTACTACAAAACGATGTTTGTTTCTATCTAAATTGATTAATAATTCTGTAGGTTGTGTTTTAGACCATTTTGACCATTGCCCTTTTTCATTTTTTTGAGAAACAGAAAAGTTAACAGTTTTAAATTGATAGGTTTGAGAAAATCCTAATTGTGTACACAAACCAAAAAATAAGATGGCTACTAAATTTTTCATTTTTCTATATTATTAAAATTGAATTTCATTAACACTAACTTTTGCTGAATTGAACTCAGCAATAACATTGCCAATTATGGTTTCAACTGGTAAAATGTCATGAATTAATCCTGCAATTTGTCCAATTTCTAATTCACCTTCCACTAAATCACCTTCAAACATGCCGCGTTTAGCTCTTGCTCGTCCTAATAACGTTTTTAAATCTTCTGTTGAGGCGCAATTTGCGTAAGCTTCTTGCACATCGTTAAAAAATTTATTTTTTATTAAACGAACTGGTGCTAGTTCTTTTAATGTTACTAAAGTTTCACCTTCTTGAGTATCTATAATTGTTTTTTTGAAATCAATGTGCGCACTTGATTCTGTTGAAGCTGCAAAACGGCTTCCCATTTGTACTCCGTCTGCACCTAAAACCATTGCCGCTAACATCCCTTTTCCAGTTGCGATTCCACCAGCAGCGATTAATGGAATAGTTATATTTTCTTTAACCATTGGAATTAGTGTCAAGGTTGTAGTTTCTTCACGACCGTTATGACCGCCTGCTTCAAAACCTTCTGCTACAACAGCATCAACACCAGCTTCTTGAGCTTTTAATGCGAATTTTGAGCTACTGACTACGTGAACAACTGTTATTCCGTTTTCTTTTAAATAAGGGGTCCATGTTTTTGGATTTCCTGCAGAAGTAAAGACAATTTTTACGCCTTCTTCTACGATAATTTTCATAATTTCTTCCACATTTGGGTATAACATAGGAACGTTTACACCAAAAGGTTTTGCGGTTGCTTTTTTACATTTTTGAATGTGTTCTCTTAGTACTTCTGGATACATGGAACCGGCACCAATAAGTCCTAATCCGCCAGCATTACTAACTGCACTTGCTAATTTATACCCACTATTCCAAATCATTCCACCTTGAATAATTGGATATTTGATGCTAAATAATTTTTTTATTCTATTCATTTTATTGTTACTCGGATTTATCAGACTAAACAGATAAACATCTATTTTATTTAAATATTATTCTTTTTCAAAAAAACTCTTACCTTTTTACTTGGCTCTTTTTACTTTTTACTCTTTACTTGATTCTTTTTACTTGGCTCTTTTTTCTTGATTCTTTTAACTTGGCTCTTTTTTTGCGTTAGGGATTGTAGCGGCATCTTTTTTATTTGTTTCCTTTTTTTGGAAAGGAAACAAATAAAAAAATATAGCGAAAAGCCCGACTCTCGTTGTTAAAAAAAGTATGATTTCAAAACATAAATTACTACAACGAGATAACGCCCAAATTATTTCTTAATAAATTTACCCTTAAATATTTTATCTGATTCAAAATTATAATAATAAACACCGTTTGACAAACTTTGAATGTTGATTGTATTATTATTATCTGAAATTTCTTTTGTTAGTATATTTTGACCTAAAACATCATATAAATAAATAATGCCTTTTTGGTTATTTTCTAATTGAAAAGTAATTTGATTTTCGGCAGGATTTGGATATACTATAAAATTTTTGTTTGATGCGACAGTTTCTAAATTTAATGCATTGTTTAATGCCAATTGGAAATCTGGAATTCCGTATCCTTTTTGATTGGTTGGTGCGCTATAATTATCAGCAGATTGACGTACAAAATCGACAACTTGTTGCGCAGTTAAAGAGGGAACGGCCGACCAAAACGTAGCTACCATTCCAGCCATAACTGGACTTGAAAATGAAGTTCCATTAGAAGTATAAATAGTTCCTGTTGTTGAACTTACGGTAGTTCCTGCTCCTTTTGCACAAACATCTGGTTTTACTCTTCCATCAAATGATGGTCCGATGGAGCTGAAACTTGCATAAACTTCAGCGCTATTAACGGCTCCAATGGTTAATGCTCCTATAGCATCTGCTGGTGTTGCAATATGAGGTTCTGCTGTAGCACCAGAATTTCCCGCACTTATTACCACCACAATTCCTTTATTGAAAGCCATATTCGCACCACGAGAGGCGAAAGTTTTATTTCCTACCATATCGTCATATTGATGCGAATAATTGATATTGTCATAATCGAAATAACCTAAAGAGGAATTGATTACATCCACACCATAATAATCAGCTAATTCAGCGGCTTCAACCCAGTAAGATTCTTCTACAGGATTTTCGGAATTTATATCTTCAGTTATGAATAGATAATATTCTGCACTTGGAGCGGTTCCTACTAATTGCCCGTCTGCAAAAGCCCCCATTGTTGACAACACATTTGTTCCGTGATTGTGACGTGAAAAATAATTTGTATTGGCATCTGGAAAATTATAACCTCCTAAAATTTGATTATTTGTGATTAAATTTTGAAATGGAGCTGCTGTATTAACACCAGTAAATCCAGAATCTAAAACTGCAATAATTTTTCCTTGTCCAGTGTAATTTTGTTGATGCAATAAATGTCCATTTAACATTTCGATTTGATTTTGAGAACCGCCATAATTGTAGGTCACTTCGATATCAAATTTTTTGTTTGTGGAATTGACTTTATTAGTAATGACTGCAACTCTTCCTCCTGGATTTAAAGAATGGTTTGCAAATTTCACATTATTAACAAAAGGAAAACTTGTTAAAGCCTGAATATCAGTTTGAGTTCCACGAATATGTAAAGCATTTAACCATTTTGACTTTGCCATAACTGTAATTCCAGTAGCAGTAGTAATTTGATTAATGTAAGTTTGCTCAACAGGCACATCTGTAATATCTAATAAAATATTTTGAGCCGTTCTTCTGTCTAAAGAACGTTGCGTTAACATAGTTAAAGGATTAGCCAGAAAAGTTGCAGCACTCGGCTTATCATTAAAATACACCCAAGCATCTTCAATTTGCGCATAACCCAAATTGGCTACCATTAAAATTAGTAAAAAGTACAGTTTATTCATAAGTGTAAAATTTTACCAAATATAATAAATTTCTAATTAAGAAATTACGCCACTTCCTTGCAATTCATCATCAATGTACCAAGCTACAAATTGTCCTTCTGTGATGGCAGATTGTGGGTTTTCAAATTGTACATACATTCCAGTTTCAAATTGGTGTAAAGTAGCTTTTTGTAATGGTTGACGGTATCTAATTCGTGCCATAACTTCCGTTTTTTCACCAATAGCTAATTTTAAATCTTGACGAATCCAATGTACTTCGTCTGATTTTACAAATAAAGTATTTTTGAATAATCCAGGATGATTTGCACCTTCACCAACGTAAATAATATTGTTTACTACATCAGTTTGAATGACAAATAAACCTTCTTTAGTACCACCAACATTAAGTCCACGACGTTGTCCATTCGTAAAATAATGTGCCCCTTGATGTTTACCTTTCACAATTCCGTTCGCATCAGAATAATCCTTGTTTTTAGCTTCGAAAGCTAATTCTGCTTCTAAATTTTCGAAACGCGGTTTTGGATTAAGATAAATTGGATTGTTGGCTGGAATTTCTATAATTAAGCCTTCTTTTGGTTGTAATTTTTGTTGTAAAAATTCTGGTAATCGCACTTTTCCGATGAAACATAAACCTTGAGAATCTTTTTTCTCAGCGGTTACTAATTCCATTTTCGTGGCAATTTCTCTGACTTCTGGTTTGGTTAATTCGCCAATTGGAAATAAGGCTTTTGCTAATTGCTCTTGTGATAATTGGCAAAGAAAATACGATTGATCTTTGTTATCATCTTTTCCAGCTAATAATTGATGTACTTCTTTACCTTCAACTTCAATAGTATTTTTACGGCAATAATGTCCGGTTGCAACATAATCAGCACCTAAAGAAACGGCTATTTTCATAAAAACATCGAACTTTATTTCTCTGTTGCACAACACATCAGGATTTGGTGTTCTACCGTTTTCATATTCGTTAAACATATAATCTACGATTTTTTCCTGATATTGCTCAGATAAATCAACCGTTTGAAAAGGAATTCCTAACTTTTCGGCTACTAATAAAGCATCATTACTATCTTCTAACCACGGACATTCGTTTGAAATAGTAACCGAATCATCATGCCAATTTTTCATAAAAAGGCCAATCACTTCATACCCTTGTTCTTTTAAAAGATAGGCCGCAACGCTCGAATCTACTCCACCGGAAAGTCCTACTACTACTCTTTTCATCTTATTTTTTCTCCTCTACTTTTTTCTCTTCAACAGTTGGCTCAACTGCTTTATTTTTATCTGCTTTTTTGGCTAATTTTTCTTCAAATTTGATTAATTCTTTTGAAAATTTTTCGGCTTTAACTTGTTTTACAACTTTATCATTTTCATAAAATTTCCAAATTCCAATTTTCGAATTATTTTTATAATCGCCTTCGTACATTTTTTTCCCATTTACATTAAAATAGGTTGCTTTGCCTTCAAACATATCATTTACGTAAGTATGTTGGTCAATTTGTTTGCCATTTTCAGCAAAAGTTTTCCCAACTCCATTTTTTTTACCGTCTACATAATTTACTTCTTCAGCTAATTTATTTTCCTTGTAAAACACTTTTCTTGGTCCGTTTAACTTTCCATTCTTATAGTTTTCAAGAGTCATAATATCTTTTGATTCTTTATGATAGTATTTCCATTGTCCTTCAAAAAGTTTATTTTTCACTAAACCTTCACTGACTTTATTATTTTTTTGGTCGAAGAAAATCGTATAGCAAGAACCATCGCCTTTAGAAAAATCTCTTGTAGCAATTACAGTTCCTGATTTGGTATCATCGAAATATTTGAAAGTTCCCGTTTCTTTACCATGTTCGAAAGTTCCCTCATAACGCGGACGTTTACTTTCATCATGATACCCTTTCCAAAGCCCGTGTCGTAAACCTTTTTCATCAAATTGATTTAATTTATCTTGCGCAGAAATGAAATTTGAAATTGCCAAAAAGGCAATAAATACAATGTTTTTCATATATTATTTTTATTTTTTTGTCTTCAATCATTAACGATAAAATAGTTAAAAAATTGCTTCGTAAAAGTAACTAATAAATTTTTACTTATCAATTACTTTGCCAAGTTCTTTTGCTCTAGCATTGGCGTGATTAATTCCTTCATTTATTTTAGAATTTATGTCATGCGACTGAAATACATTCAGAGCGGCTTCGGTTGTTCCACCTTTTGAAGCAACCTTCTCAATCCATTCTAAATTTGATAAATTACTTCTATTTTGTAATTGTGTGGAACCTAAAAAAGTTTGTTGCACTAAAAATTCTGCTTCTGATTTTGAAAAACCTAAACTTATGGCTGAATTTACCATCGCGTTCATAAAATAATACACGTAAGCTGGACCACTACCTGAAATGGCAGTTGCGGCATTAATCATTTCTTCATTTTCAATAAATAATGATTTTCCAGTTGTATTGATTAAATTCTGAATGATGAATAAATCTTTTCTATCCACTTCTTGAGAAGCTGTAAAAACAGTCATCCCTTGTCCGATTTGTGTTGGAATATTTGGCATCGAACGAATGATTTTTTTGGCTTGTAATTTATTAGAAATGTTCTCAATTGAAATTCCGGCCATCACTGACAAAATCAAGTGTTTTTCTGAAATAAAATCTTTAATTTGCAAACATAAACTATTAAAATCTTGAGGCTTTACGGCAATTATTACAATATCGACCGACAAAAATGACATGCTAATTTCTGTGAAAAAATTCGTATCTGGAATAGTATATTTATTTGAAATCGCAGTTAAATTTCGTGACAACACAAAAATATCATTTGCTTTGATAAAACCAGAACTGACAAAACTACTTGCGTATGTTTGTCCCATATTTCCGAAACCTATAATGGCAATTTTCATAACTTAAATGAAATAAAAAAAGCCTGTTCACATCATGAACAGGCTTTTAAAGAATTTATTTTTTCTTTTGATTTAGTGCTTTTTGAGCTTCTTGCTGTTCCATAATTTCACGCATTTTCTTTTGAAATTTCGATTCCGTTTTCGGTTTCGTTTTATTCACTTGAATTTGTGCATGAATTTTTTTCTCGTCTACCACATAGTTTTTAATCACTAACATGATTCCGATAGTAATTAAGTTAGAAATAAAGTTGTATAAACTCAATCCAGAACCGTAATTATTGAAGAAAATTAACATCATAATTGGAGAAACATAAATCATGATTTTCATAATTTTCCCCATATCTGGCATACCTTCTTGTTGAGGCGCTTGCATTGCTTGATCTCCAGTTGTCATTTTCATGTAGAAGAAAATCGCAATGGCTGCTAAAATTGGGAATAAACTTACGTGATCACCATAAAATGGAATATTGAATGGTAATTTATAAATAGAATCGTAAGAAGATAAATCGTCTGCCCAAAGGAAGCTTTTTTGTCTTAAATCGAAGGCAGAAGGGAAAAACTGAAACGAAGCATACATGAATGGCAATTGAATTAACGCTGGAATACAACCCGCCATTGGATTTACACCTGCTTTAGAATACAACGCCATAGTTTCTTGTTGTTTTTTCATTGGGTTGTCTTTAAATTTTTCACCCAATTCTGCAATTTCTGGTTTTAATACCTTCATTTTTGCTTGTGACAAGAATGATTTGTATGTGATAGGCGACATCGCAATTTTGATAATTATTGTAAAAATAATAATTGCAACTCCGTAAGGCATAAAGCCTGATAACAATCCAAATAATGGAATGAAAACAAACATATTAATCCAACCGAAAATTCCCCAACCTAATGAAACTAAT
>Ga0156297_1002_pt1 | contig 10839 bp, 10 predicted proteins | sample RifCSPlowO2_12_FD_107945 | JGI IMG/M metagenome (GOLD analysis project Ga0156297, IMG submission 107945) | Flavobacteria bacterium RIFCSPLOWO2_12_FULL_31_7
CGTTTAATGAACGAATAAAATAAAAAAGAGCAACTGTAAAAGTTGCTCTTTTGATTTCAATTCGATTTAAACTGCATTCAAAATCGCTAAAATATCATCTCCGAATTTATCTGCTTTTTGTGGTCCAAAACCTTTAATTTGTTGCAACTCGTCAAGATTACTAGGCTTATACATTGCTAAATCGATTAATTCTGAATTATGACAAATCATATAATTTTTTTGCTGTAACGATTCTGCTTTATCCGCTCTCCATTGTTTCAAATACAGATACACTTGTTGGTCTTTAGCACACAAATCTTCAAAGGATTTACGTTCCAAACTCGCTGGTTTTGCGTTCTCTTTTTCATCATAATGCACAATTACCGACCAATAATTTTCTTTTTCAATATACTGCGTACTTGATTTTTTAAACATAACAGTTGCTAAAAATTCATTCAACACCTTTTGGTTTTTTTCCAACACATCAGGCTCTAATCCGATAGAAAATACTTTAACTTGCATCTCAAATTATTTACCTAATAATAAGATTTCATTAATAACTACTTCGGTAACATAACGTTTGTTTCCTTCTTTATCATCATAACTTCGGTGAGTTAACTTTCCTTCTACAGCAACTTCTTTCCCTTTAGTTACATATTTTTCGATGATTTCAGCAGTTTTTCCCCAAGCGGTCACTCTATGCCATTCAGTTTTTTCAACTTTTTCTCCTTTTGCATTTGTATAGTTTTCATTCGTTGCGATTGATAAATTAGCTAATTTTCCGTTTTCTAAATTTTTAATTTCTGGATCTTGCCCAACATGTCCGATTAATTGTACTGAGTTTTTCATAATGGCGTGTAAATTTAATTTTGGTTTATATTTATTTGTGTGATTCTTACTTATTACCTCCTAACAGTAGAACTTCTGAGGCAACAATTTCGGTTACATAACGTTTGTTTCCTTCTTTATCTTCGTAACTTTTATGTGATAACTTTCCTTCAATGGCAATTTCTTTTCCTTTAGTTACATATTTTTCAATGATTTCAGCAGTCTTTCCCCAAGCGGTAATTCTATGCCATTCGGTTTGCTCTACTTTTTCTCCTTTCGCATTCGTATAATTTTCATTCGTTGCGATAGATAAATTGGCTAATTTTCCGTTTTCTAAATTCTTGATTTCTGGATCTTGCCCAACGTGTCCGATTAATTGTACTCTGTTTTTCATAATGGCGTGTAAAATTTAAATGTTTATATTAAATAAAATTGCTACTTTTATAAAACACAGATTTTAGAAATTAAAGAAATCTCAAAAATATAATGTTTTATTAATTTTCGATTTGAAACTTGATAACAAAATTAAACTTGTTGTTTCATTTCGACAGTGCAAAGATGTGACAAGTTCAAAAGATTATTCGGTTGTTATCCATTTAATATCGGTTGTAAACGATTGTTGTCGTTTGCAATTGGAAAACTATTTGTACATTTACTTGAATTTAAAAGCATTATTATGAAAAATTCTACTACAAAAAAATTCATCCTATTTGTTGTGTTTTTTATAACTTACGTCGGTTTTTCGCAAAACACGATACAATATAATGATGAAAAAGGTTCGCCAAGCGCTACTTTAGATGACTTAAAATGGCTCGCTGGAAATTGGAAAGGTATTTCTCCATACGGAGTTTGTCAGGAAAATTGGGATGAACCGAGCGGAAAAACCATGATGTTTTGCTTCAAAATGATTAGCGACAATAAGGTTACTTTTTACGAATTTGGTCAAATTATTGAAAAAGACAAATCAATTGAAATGCAAATTAGACATTTCAGTGGGGATTTAAAACCATGGGAAAATGATAAACCAGAAATTTTTAAGTTCATCAAGAAGGAAGGCAATAGATTTTATTTTGATGGAATTACTTATGAAAAAATAGATACAAATACTTTAAACGTTTATGTGTATTTTGAAGAAAGTAAAGAAGAAATAAAATTTAGTTTTACAAAATAAAAAAGAAAAATATATAAGCCATGAAAAATTGTTTAGAATGCCACGAAAAAATTGTAGGAAGAGAAGATAAAAAGTTTTGCAGCGACGGTTGCAGAAATGCCTACAACAATAAAATGAATAAAGACCACACCAACTTAATGCGCAACATTAACAACAAATTGCGTAAAAACTATAGAATTTTAACCGAATTAAACCCAGAAGGCAAAACCAAAACCACTAAAAACAAATTAATTAGCAAAGGTTTCGATTTCGATTTAATAACTTCCGTGTACACCACAAAAACTGGAAATACTTATTATTTCGTGTACGATCAAGGCTATATGGGGCTGGAAAATGAAGGATATGTTTTAGTAAAAAAAGATAATTAATTGATGATAGAAAATAAAAGAATTTCAATATTAGGCTGTGGTTGGTTAGGACTTCCGTTAGCCCAAAAATTAATTGAAACAGGTTTTGAAATAAAAGGTTCCACGACTTCTGAACAAAAATTAGAAGTTTTAAAATCTAATAAAATCGCCCCTTTTTTAATAGCACTTTCGGAAGATAAAATCATTGGGAATATTTCCGAATTTTTAAACGATTCTGAAATTCTAATTATCGATATTCCGCCAGGATTGAGAAAAATTACTGAAACTACTGTTGGAAAAACATTCGTTAATAAAATCAAAACTTTACTCCCATTTATTGAAAGTTCAGCTGTTGAAAAAGTGATTTTCATTAGTTCAACATCCGTTTATGGTGATTTTGATTCGATTCCGACTGTTACAGAAAAAAACGAATTACATTCTGATACAGAAAGTGGAAAACAGCTAGCAGAAGTGGAAAATTTGTTTAGAAATAATAAAAAATTTAAAACCAACATTATCCGTTTTGGTGGCCTTATCGGCGAAGACCGAAATGCGATAAAAATGCTGGCCGGAAAAACCAATGTTGCCAATCCAGAAGCACCAATCAATTTAATTCATCAAGTAGATTGTATTGGGATTATTGGTGAGACGCTGAAACAAAACTGTTGGAATGAAACTTTTAACGCAGTTGCGCCTTTTCATCCAACCAGAAAAGAATATTACACGCAAAAAGCTGTAGCATTAAATTTACCAAAACCAGAATTTTCAGAAAATGAACCTAGTGTCGGGAAAATTGTTTCCAATGAAAAATTGGAAACAATTTTGGACTATAAGTTTAAGAATTTGGGGTTAGATTAATATCATCTCATCATACCTCAAAATGGTTTCATATCCTTTTGATGTGAAATATGGCGTTGGATTTTCTTTAGAAAGCACCATTACGAAATCGCCGCCCCAAGCACCTAAACTTTTTATGGTGCCTTTAAAATCCGGAAACAAACGTTCTTTTACGGTTTCCATTTCTAAAATATCGCTTAAAATAATTTCGTGATGATCTAATAAACCAGTTGTGGTTTCTAAATTTGAAGAAAGTACTAATCGGTTCGTAATTTCGGAAATAGTTGTGGTTTTTTTAGTTAGAAATTGTTGCTTATTCATGTAATTCTGAATCGCATGACGGCTATTTTGTTTTCTGTTCAAATATACAAAATAGATATTTTCCGTGTAATTTGGACTAAAATCAACGACCTCAACAATTGGTTTTTCTTCTGCATCTAATTGATATATGATGGCCGAATTATGTTGCGCACAAGCAATATCATAACCGCTTCCACCAAAACTTTTTCGTAACAATTCGAACGCATCAACTTGCAACCATTGCGCAATATTGTTGATTAATGTGGAAGATGTTCCTAAACCCCAATTTCTTGGAAAAGTTAATTCGGTTTCAATTTTATAACCTGATTTTGAAGCCAAAAATTCAGGGTTTTGAAGATTTCCTTGATGTAAAATCTCAACTAAAGTATGTTTGATAGGATGTTCTTCTTCGAAATTTTTTCGTAAAATAACATCTTCGAAAGTCAGTTCGGTTTCAAACCAAATGCTTTTATCGGTATCAAAACTCGTCCAACTTATTTTTTGTTCTACCAATGAAGAAACTTGTAACGATTGCCCAAATTTTGTAGGTAGCGCTAAAGCTTTAGCTCCGTTTAAAACCAAATATTCTCCAGTGATGAGGAGTTTTCCGTTAGAGTAGAATGTGTTTTTGTTAACCATATAAGTCATATAAGTTTTTTCCCTTTACCTAAACTTTATAAAGCAGGTTTAAGTTTTTACTTCGTAAATTTAAGTGATTTTATTATTTAAATTTTAAACTTATATGACTTATATGTTTAAAATGATAATCTATTCTGGTAGTAATTTATAAATTTCATTTACAAAGGTTTGTTGACCATCATAAAATATATTTTTTACATTAAAATTTATTAATAAACCAATTGGAACTTTCAATAAATTCATATAAGTTAATATTTGTGCTTCAAATATTGAATTAACTTCAAAAACCGACTTTAGTTCAACAACTAAAACATCTTCAATTAAAAAATCACACCTTAACTTTGTTTCTAAATTATAACCTTTGTATTCAATAGGAACTGGATTTTCAGAAATATACTTAATGTTTCTTAATTCTAATTCTTTTAATAAACATTGATGATAAACGGATTCTAATAATCCTGGACCTAATGCTTTATGAACTTCAATGGCAGCTCCATTAACTTGATAAACTAAATTTTTTAGTTCTTTTTTTGATAATTTTTTCATGGCTTGTATTTTTCACTTTATGGCTTGTATTTTTATGCTTGAAAAATTTCGTTTAACGAAATACTTATAATAACTTTTATATACACTTTAAATTATTGTGCATTTAAAAACTTATATGGCTTATATGTTTAATTTTTTCTCAATGATTCTAAAAAGTCCACCACTAAATTATGTGAAGCTGTTTTGTCTTCAAAATATGCAATTACAATTTGCTTTTCTTCTTTTGTGGCTTGGTGTTGGTTTAAAATATTGTTCAAGTGCATTTTCATGTGCCCTTGTTGAATTCCGGATGTAGTTAACGAGCGTAATGCTGCGAAATTTTGAGCTAATCCGGCAACGGCAACGATTTCCATTAATTCAGTAGCTGATGGATTTCCTAACATTTCTAAAGAAAATTTTACTAATGGATGCAAATTCGTTAATCCGCCAACGGTTCCTAAAGCTAAAGGCACGTCTAACCAAAATGTAAAAATTCCGTTTTCAATTTTAGCGTGTGATAAACTGGTATATTTTCCGTCTTTACTTGCATAAGCGTGAACACCTGCTTCTACTGCTCTGAAATCATTTCCAGTTGCTAAAACCACTGCATCAATTCCGTTCATGATGCCTTTGTTGTGTGTTACAGCTCGGTAAGGCTCAACTTCCGCAATTTTCACAGCTGTTAAAAACTTTTCTGCAAATTCTGTTGCAGTTATATTTTTGTCTTCATTTAATTCTGAAACTGGACAAGAAACTTCCGCACGAACTACACAATTCGGCACAAAATTACTTAAAATACTCATTACAATTTGAATGGAATGAATTCCGAAATCTTCTGATTTATTTTTGAACGTTTTTGCAAATTGTTCTAAACACGAATTGATAAAATTCGCACCCATACTATCTTTCGTTTGGAAAGTTGTATGCAATTGGTAGTAATTTTCTAAAGCGTCTGTTTTGTCCACTAATTGAATATCAGAAATTCCGCCACCACGCTTTTGCATGTTTTTGGTAATATCTTCTGTTTCTGAAAGCAAAAATGGCTTTACGAAATTAAAATATTCGATTAGTTTTTGCTTATCACCTTCATACATAAAATGAACTTGACCAATTTTTTCAGTACCTAAAATAGTTGTTTTGAATCCGCCACGAGCGCCCCAAAATTTAGCAGCTTTACTTGCGGCAGCCACCACTGAACTTTCTTCAATGACAAAAGGAATCGTATAATTTTTTCCGTTGATAGTGAAATTTGGTGCTACACCTAATGGTAGATAGAAATTGGTTAGTGTGTTTTCTATAAACTCATCGTGCAATTTTTGAAGTGCTTCATCTGAATTTTTATATTGATGTAAAACCTCTATAGCTTGTTTCGGATTAGCGAAATGATTTTGGGCAATCCAATTTATTTTTTCTTCTTTCGTTAGTTTTGAAAAACCTATTTTATTTTGAGTCATTAGTATCGTATTGATTTGCAAAGGTAATAAAAGTTAGTTTCAAAGTGTTTTAATCCATTTTAAAAGTTTCGTATCAAAAAGTTCTTTATCCAATGGTTTTACCACGAAATCAACCATTCCAATTTCTAAACATTTTTCTCTCTCACCTGTAAAAATTCCGGCCGTTAAAGCAATTATAATCGCTTTTGGATTCATTTGTAAAATTTCTTCTGCCGCTTCATATCCGTTTTTAACAGGCATTTGGATGTCCATTAAAGTCAGTTGTGGTTTTTGCTTCGCATATTTCTGAATAGCTTCTTCCCCATTTTCCGCTTCAATAATCATCGCGTTTTTAAATTGTTTTAAAATTAAAGTCTTGGTTAACAACATGTTGATTTTATTGTCTTCCACAATTAAAATTTTAATTTTCTTGTCGTTTTTAGCTTCTATATTTTTATCTGAAAGAATACGTTCAACTGGATTTATATCTTTTAAGTTATTCAATTCTTTTTGTAATGCATCAATTTTAAAAGGTTTTAGTAAGATTTTAATTTTCTCATTTAGTAAGTTCTCTACATTACTAGAAATGATTGGTTGCATAATGTACAGAAAGAAATTATCTGTTTTTTGCGCCAATAAAATCTGTTGCCATTGCGTTTCAGACAAAGAATGATAATCTACAAAAAGGGCATCATTATCGTTTAAATAAATGTCTTTAAATTTATTATGATAAGTACTATTGATTCCGTAAACGTTTAATAAATCATTTAAAATAGTCCCTGCTTTTTCATTACTATCTATAACTAAAGCATTTTCTATAATTTTATTTTGAAGTTTGTTATGTGTTTTACAGAATTTTGCATCAATGATGATTTCGAAATTAAAATTACTTCCTTTACCTATTTCACTTTCAATAACCAATTTCGACCCCATTAAACTTAGTAATCTGTTGGTAATAGAAAGTCCTAAACCAGTTCCACCGTAATTTCTGGTTGTAGAGGAATCTTCTTGTGAAAAGGCGTCTAAAATTTTAGACTTGTTTTCATTTTTAATTCCAATTCCGGTGTCGATAATTTCAAATTTTAAAATTGTTTTATTGCCTTTTTTACCTTGATTAGAGATGATTAATTCAATTTGTCCTTCATGTGTAAACTTAACAGCATTACTTAATAAGTTGATTAAAATTTGCTTGATTCTGATATCATCTACCACCACATCACAAGGCACATCATTTTTAATATCAACAATTATTTCTAAGTTTTTCACGTTTGCATTAAACTTAATTAAGTCGATGGCTTGATAAACAATTCGATATAATTTGGTTTTCTTTAAATCTAAAACTAGTTTACCAGCTTCAATTTTTGAAATATCTAAAATGTCATTAACGATATCTAAAAGTGATTCTGCAGATTGGTTAACTGTTAGTAAATATTCTTTTTGAAGCAAATCTATATCCGTATTTAGCAACAACTGACTGAAACCGATGATTCCGTTTAAAGGCGTTCGGATTTCGTGACTCATGTTCGCTAAAAACTCCGATTTCGATTTGTTTGAAGATTCTGCTAATTCTTTGGCAATTACGGCTTTTTCGGCTTGTTTTCTTTCTGTGATATCAATTAATACCCCTTCTAAATATTCTACTTTCCCATCTTTCAAAATTCCTTCTCCGTATTCTTCAACCCAGACAATTTTACCGTCTTTTCGGATAATTCTACAAGTAACTTTATATGGTTTTTTCTCTTTTAAAGCTTGTTGAATAATTTTTATGGCATTTTTTTTATCGTCAGGATGATATAGATTATAAATATGGAAATCGGTATTAAGAATTTCTAGTTTGTTATATCCTGTTAAAACTTCAATTTCGTCATTAATAAAAATGATATTTCTATCCTCGTCGGCTTTAATTAAATAAACAGTTGCTGGAATATTGTTGGCTAAAAGTTTAAATTTTTCTTCACTTTCTTTAAGAATTTTTTCGTTTTTAATTTTAATTAAGGTCGAAGAAATATTGTTGGCTAAAATTTGAAGAGTATTTACTTCTTCATCGGTCCATTCTCTTTCTACCTTTTTATCATCGAAACCAATTAAACCAATTAGGAAATCATCTTTAAAAATTGGAATAATTAATTTAGATTTGATTCCGTTATCTTTTAAAAACTTATACATTACGCCTGTTTCGCCTTTTCTTTCGATTTTTGAAACTAAGGCTTTATAAGGTTTGTTGGCTAAAATCGTATCAATAAATTCAGGATAAAAACTATGTGGAACGTTTTGATACAAAGGATCATTAACTTCAAAAGCATTGTTTTCTACTTTCCATTCAAACTTGTGACTTAACAAGTTATTTTCGTCATTTTCGTAATAGTAAAAACGGTCCGCTTTGATGACTTCACCAATAAAATTATTTGCATTTTTAAATACTTGTAAGATATCATTACTGGCTAATAAATGTTCTGTAAACTTGGTAATTTCAAGTAAAATCTCACTTTTATAAATCGCTTGTTTTTCTAAAACTTTTCTGTTGAATGATTCAATGGAAATGGCAATAATATCAGAAATTGTTCTGGCAAAATTAACTTCATCATCATCCCATTCATATTCATTAGTTGTAGTTTCAAAGCAAACTACACCTTGTAATTCTCCTTGAAGATAAATTGGAAAATCTAAAAGTGATTTTATATTGAACTTATTCGCATATTCTTTAATGAAGAAAGATTCTTGTGGAAATTTTTCAAACGAATTAATTTCAACATAAGTTTGATCATTCAACGCTTCGAAATATTCTGTAGAGTCTTTTTTGAAAATAGTAAACTCCTGATGTGGTGTAATTTCATCATTATCTAAAATACATTTCAGAACAATTTTATCGGAATAATTTTCCCAATAACTTAAAGAATCCACACGAATACTTTTGTAAGTTTCTTTGAAAATTTCTGTAATTATTAAATCAATTGATGTTTGATCTGAGAAATCTCTTGTACTTAACACATTTAGCGTTTTGTTGAAGTTTTCTAGTTTTAATTTTCGAATATTTTCAAGTTTTTCGATTTCTTTTATTTTGGTAACATCTCTTACAATAGCAGAAAAACCGATGATTTTATTGTGTTCTGTTTTTTTAATACTGACTTTTTGTGAAAACCAAAAAATCTCGTTTTTCAAATTTCTAATAGGGAAATCTAAAATATCAAATTCGGTTTGATCTTCTGAAATATTACTATAAAAATCAACCACTCTTTGCTTATCTTCTTCTAAAATTAAATCAGTAAAATGTGTTCCAATGATATCCTCGTTCTTACAACCTAGCGTTTTTAGTCCGAAGGGATTAATAAAAGTGAAATTTCCGTATTTATCAATTTCATAAATAATATCAGAAGCAAATTGAACTAAATTCTGATATTGTTTTTCCACCTCAACTTTCTCCGTAATATCATAACCAGAAGCAATAAAAAGATTATCTCCGTATTTGGCATCACTCCATTGAATGTATTTTGTTTCTCCCAATTTTGTTTTTACTTTTCTAACAAAAATAGAATTCGGTTTAAAAATATCATTGTAATCTATTTCTTTAAAATCTTCATCGCCAGTTAAACGCCAAAATTGTTTGTTTAGCACTTCATCTGGCCTGTAACCTAATATTTTGGTAATAGAATCACTACAGAATTTTACATTGCCTAAATTATCACAAGCCAAAGTAATACTATTAGATTGATTGATGATATTATTAGTAAAAATCAACTTATCGTTTGCATTAAGTAAATAAGAACGTCTTGAAAAATTAATGATTAAAATAATAACATTGGCAATAATTATAACAAAATAAACTTCTCTATTGGCTTTTAGGTTTAAAAATAAAATTAACAAGGCTATTAAAATTAATGCCGAGAAAATAATGTAGGTTTTAAATTTATCGAATACGTTGTATGCAAAAAACAAGATTAATAAGAATTCTGCAGTAACATATAACGGAACGGTATTTAGCATTAAATTTTGAAAACAAATGGCCACTAACAATATGAAATAAGAAATGAAAATGTATTTCAGATTTTGTAAAACGAAGTTGTAGGTAGATAAAAAATAAAGCAACAAACAGGAAGAACCAAAAATAATTCTGGTAATCAGTTGGTTTTCATTAATTATTTTCAAGTAAATATAAAATACGCCGGTTACGATAACAATAATACCGAAGTACAGCAAGTAGTTTCTTTTGTATTCTATAAAATTATTATCGGAAAGAGATTTGACATATTCTTTATTAAACTTTAGTGATTTTTGGAAAGTAAAATTTAAAATTCCACCAAAAATTAAGGCTAAAATAGAAAAAAACCACCATGAACCATAAAAAGGTTCTTTGATAGAAAAAGGATGCGTTGTAATAAGTCCTTTACTGTTTGAAAACACATCTACTTCTCTGATCTTTAAAATATAATAACCCGAAGACAGATTGCTAAATGAGATTTCATTATTCGATTGTGGTTTACTCCATTGTTTATTGTAGTTTTCTAGTTTATACGAATAGTATATTTTTTTGTTTATTTCGCTGGTAGATTGACCTAATTTGAATGTCAAGAAATTTTGATTACTTTCAAATTGGTGGTTCTTTTCTGGAACATTATACCATAAATTATTAGATACAAACTCATCATTAAAAATAGACAATGAAGTAATTTTTAAACTGTTTTTTTCAGCTGCCTTTGGGTAAACATAAGTGATATATTTATATAAACCCTTTACAGTACCAAAATACACATTACCATATTTCTCAACATTTCCCGAATTAAAA